>MDTG01103868.1_pt1 | contig 15728 bp, 14 predicted proteins | sample 811421 | NCBI WGS metagenome assembly MDTG01 (sample SAMN05326645, study PRJNA326480) | marine metagenome | isolation source: seawater | place: Pacific Ocean: South East | collected 2011 | reverse complement strand
GCGTCAGTGCCATCGTCTACACCGACATCGCCAAAGACGGCATGATGCAGGGCTGCAACGTACCGTTCACAGCGGCGCTGGCAGCGGCGACCAGCATTCCGGTAATCGCCTCGGGCGGTATCCATAATCTGGGCGACATCAAAACCCTGCTCGACGCCAAGGCGCCGGGAATCATCGGCGCAATCACCGGCCGTGCAATCTACGAAGGCACGCTGGATGTGGCCGAAGCTCAGGCTTTCTGCGACAGCTACAAAGGCTGATTGAACGTGCGCAAGGCGGGCTGACCCAAGCGTTGCCCGCACTACACAGGACGGCGATATGACCCTGGCTAAACGTATTATTCCTTGCCTCGACGTCGACAACGGTCGCGTGGTCAAGGGTGTCAAATTCGAGAATATTCGCGACGCCGGTGATCCGGTAGAAATCGCCCGTCGTTATGACGAGCAGGGCGCTGACGAAATTACCTTTCTCGACATCACCGCCAGCGTTGATGGCCGTGACACCACGCTGCATACCGTTGAGCGTATGGCCAGCCAGGTGTTTATCCCGCTGACAGTTGGCGGCGGCGTGCGCACCGTGCAAGACATCCGCAACTTGCTCAATGCCGGTGCAGACAAGGTTTCGATCAACACTGCTGCGGTATTCAATCCGGAGTTCGTCGGCGAGGCGGCGCAGCGTTTCGGCTCGCAGTGCATCGTCGTGGCCATCGACGCCAAGTGCGTTTCGGCGCCGGGCGAAGTACCGCGCTGGGAAATCTTCACCCACGGCGGGCGCAAACCAACTGGTTTGGACGCAGTGCTCTGGGCAAAGAAAATGGAAGACCTTGGCGCCGGTGAAATCCTCCTGACCAGCATGGATCAGGATGGCATGAAGAACGGTTTCGACCTCGGCGTTACCCGCGCAATCAGCGAAACTGTGGGTATTCCGGTGATTGCCTCGGGCGGCGTTGGCAACCTCGACCATCTCGCTGATGGCATCTTGCAAGGCAAGGCTTCGGCTGTGCTGGCAGCCAGTATTTTCCACTTCGGCGAATACACCGTACCGGAAGCCAAGGCCTACCTTGCCAGCCGCGGCATTGTCGTGCGCTGATCCGCTACACGTAACGCGAAAAGGCGCTCTTTTGAGCGTCTTTTTTGTGCGTATCAAGCACAAAAATTGCCCATTTATTGCAGTCATGCGCCGAGATAGAGCGGTCGCGCAAAAGTTCCCGACAGGGTGTGATCTGCGTCTCACTTGATCAAGTTTTGCCTTTGCGCGCAGGCAAACACAGCTAAGCTGGCCCCTCGTTTTATTGACTAATCCTAGGTTGCGAGCTGTCTTATGTGGAAGCGTTTCTGCTGGATGAGTGCCTGTGCGCTCGTGATGATTTCAACAATGGCGCGTGCTGAAATCGACCCTGAATACCGCATGGTATTGCTCACCGAAAATTTCCCGCCATACAACATGGCCATCAACGGTAAAAACTTCGCCCAAGAAGACAATATCGATGGCATCGCCGTGGACATCGTCCGTGAAGTGTTCAAGCGTGCAGGCATCAAATACAACCTGACACTGCGCTTCCCGTGGGACCGGATCTACAAGCTGGCCATGACCAAGCCCGACTATGGCGTGTTTGTTACGGCGCGCCTGCCCGAGCGTGAAGACCAGTTTAAATGGGTCGGGCCGATCGGGCCGGATGACTGGGTATTGCTCGGCAGGAGCGACAGCACCATCACCCTGAAAAACCTCGACGAGGCTAAAAACTACAAGGTGGGCGCCTACAAAGGTGACGCTATTGCTCAGCATCTGACCGAAAAGGGTCTGCAGCCAATCACTGTGTTACGTGATCAGGCCAACGCGCAAAAGCTAATGTCCGGTGAGATCGACTTGTGGGCGACCGGCGATCCGGCTGGCCGCTATCTGGCCAAGCAGGCCGGTATCACTGGCTTGAAGACCGTGCTGCGCTTCGACACTGCGCAGTTGTATCTGGCGCTCAACAATGAAGTGCCGGATGAAGTGGTGCAGAAGTTGCAGTCCGAACTGGATGCGCTGCGCAAAGAGGGATTTGTTGACGATATTCTCAACAACTACCTGTAAGCCGGCATTTACCTAAGCTCGGTTTTGCGCTCGGCCCGATGCCGGGCGCAGCCGTTAACAATAATCACAACAGAGCGAATCATCGAATGCTGAAAACCCTGAAAATCGGTTTGCTGTTCGGCTTGGCCATGGCGGCGTGCGCTGCACGCGCAGAACTGCCGGAAGACTACAAGGTGGTGTTGCTGACGGAAAACTTTCCGCCATTCAACATGGCTGTCGATGACAAGAACTTCGCTCGTGATGATGGCATTGACGGCATCAGCGCCGACATCGTGCGGGAAATGTTCAAGCGTGCCGGTATCAAATATTCGCTGACTCTGCGCTTCCCGTGGGATCGCCTGTATCGGCTGACGCTGGAAAAGCCCAACTACGCACTGTTCTCAACGACCTTCACCCCAGAGCGCCAGCCGCTGTTCAAATGGGTCGGGCCGCTGGCTAAAACCGGCTGGGTACTGCTCTCTGCTCCGGGCAACACCATCAGCGTTGCCACCCTGAAAGATGCCGCGCAATACACCATCGGCGCCTATAAAAACGATGCCGTGAGCCAGCATCTTGAGTCGCAGGGCATGTCGCCCATCAACGCGCTGCGCGATCAGCAGAACATCGCCAAGCTGATGGATGGCAAGATCGACCTGTGGGCTACCACCGATCCAGTCGGCCGTTACCTGGCCAAGCAGGAAGGCGTTACCGGCCTCAACACCGTGCTGCGCTTCAACGAAGCAGAACTGTACCTCGCCCTCAACAAAGACACCCCGGACGAAGTAGTCGAACGCCTGCAAAAAGCCCTCGATGAGCTGCGCAAAGAAGGCTTCGTCGACGACATGACCAACAGCTACCTGTAGCCGTACCCCGACGTTTTTCAAGGGGCGCGCCGAACCGCGCCCATATCCGAAACCGCCATGACGGAAGCCCCTACGGGGATTCCATCCTCCAAACATGCCCGCCCGCCATACACAAGACCGGAGGATGGATGGCGGCGCGAAGCAACGCGATCCGTCATTGCGCGATCCGTATTGACACACAACCTCAATTATTCCGGACCACCCCAGTCGATGGGATATATCCCGTTGCGCACATCCCGGTGAAAGGTGGAATACGGCCAGTCTTTCACCCGGCAAACCCAACCATGAGTGAGCGGATTTCCATGCACGTAATCCACGTGCTCACGGAAGTCCTTCTCGTCACGAATCAAACGCTCCCAGAATCTACGTTGCCAAATGCCGCGTTCACCGCGAAGAATGCGCACATTAGATCGTGACTCCCCTCGCGGTAATGATTGGCTAAATGTGGACTTGATCAGGCGCCAGCGAAGCGAATAATTGCTATCGCCAGCCGGTAGCGTTAATACGCAATGGATATGCTCCGGAAGAACGACCCACGCATCGATCTGGAACGGGTGCAGGGTCTTAACCCGCCGCACCGCGTCGCGTAGCAAGCCAATATGTTGGATCAACAGGTCGTTGTCTTGGCGATGCAACAGGTTCACGGTAAAGAACCAAGTCGCCCCAGGCACATAAATACGTCGATAGTTCGGCATCCTTGCCCCTCCCTTGCATCGGCCAAAGCATAGTCGGGATAAAAGAGCCCGTTAGCACAGCCACCGAAATGCCAATGAACCGGAAAATGGATAGGCCGGCAGATGGATATGACCGGTGGATGAATACGGCGGAGGATGGATGGCGGCGCGAAGCAACGCGATCCGTCATAGCGCAATCCGTCACGACGCACACCGGATCAATGGCCCAACCGGGTACATATCCGAAATCGCCATGACGGAAGCCCCTTGGGGATTCCATCCTCCGAATAAGCCGCCACACACAAGCCCGGAGGATGGATAGCGGCGCGAAGCAACGCAATCCGTCATCGGCACTTAGTGGCTGCGGGTTACGTTCAGGCCTTTGAGCAGGTTCAGGGCCTGGCTCAGTTGGTAGTCGTCGTCTTGCAGCTTGCGCTTGCTGGCGGCCTGGCTGCCGGTTGGCTTGTCTTTGCCGCCGTTGCCGTTACCGAGGTGGCCTTGCAGATCGGCTTCTTTGTAGATGGAGTCTGCTTGTAGCTTGGTGACCTTGGCGCGGGTGACTTCGATGTCTGGCACGATGCCCTGCGCCTGAATCGAGCGGCCATTAGGCGTGTAGTACAGCGCCGTGGTGAGTTTCAGGGCGCGGTCGTTGGTCAATGGCAATACGGTTTGGACCGAGCCTTTACCGAAGCTGTCGGTGCCCATCAGCACGCCGCGTTTGTGGTCTTGCAGGGCGCCGGCGACAATCTCGGAAGCCGAGGCGCTGCCGCCGTTGATCAGTACCACCAATGGCACGCCTTCGCTGGCGTCGGCCGGATCTGCGGAGAAGCGCAGTTCCGAATTGGGGATGCGCCCCTTGGTGTAGACGATAAGGCCTTTCTTGAGGAAGTGGTCGGTCACTTCAACCGCTGCCTGCAGAACGCCGCCTGGGTTGTTGCGCAAGTCGAGAACGATACCGCTGAGTTTCTTGGCGTTTTCCTTGCGCAGTTTGGCCAGAGCCTTGCCGACTTCTTCGCCGGTTTTAACCTGGAACTGGGTAATGCGCAGGTAGCCGTAGCCGTCGTCCAGCAATTCGCTCTTGACGCTTTTGACCTTGATCGCTGCGCGAGTCAGGGTCACGTCGAATGGTTTGCCGCCATCGCGTACCAAGGTCAGCTTGATCTTGCTGCCTGCTTTGCCGCGCATCTTGTCGACGGCTTCCATCATCGACAGGCCTTTGGTCGGCTGGTCGTCGATTTTGATGATCAGGTCGCCCGGCTGGATGCCTGCCGCCGAGGCCGGGGTGTCATCGATGGGCGATATCACTTTGACGAAACCGTCTTCCATGCCCACTTCAATCCCCAGGCCGCCAAATTCACCGCTGGTGCTTTCCTGCAGTTCAGCGAAGTCATCTGGCTCAAGGTAGGCCGAGTGCGGGTCGAGGTTGCTGAGCATGCCTTTGATGGCGTTTTCCAGCAGGGTCTTGTCGCTCACCGGTTCGACGTAGGCGGTTTTGATCCGGTCCATCACCTCGGCAAAAGTGCGCAGCTCATCGAGCGGCAGCGGCGCCTTGCTGCTGGCTACAGTCTCAGTGGGCTCTGCAGCGTGCAACAACGAGGCTCCGCCCAGCAGTGTTGCTGCCAGGGCGAGCGATGTGGCGCGGAACAATTGCGGCATAGCGTACAAACTCCTACACGATGAGGTGGCGCATATCTTGTGGCGCAAAACGGGCGGTGTAACGCATTAGCGTAACGACCGTTTACAAAATGTTTAAGTTCAGTAAGTAAATCACGTTTTAACGCTGCACTGGCATCTGCCTTTCATTAAGTGGTTGCCGGTGCACATGAAAGTTGTTGTTCAACCCTGCGAGCGACACCATTGCGTCGGGTTGCTGGGGCGGCCTTGTTGGCGAATGGCGAAGTACAGGGCCGGGGTGCTCTGCCCGCCGCTGGTGCCGACAGTCGCGATTGCCTCACCGGCTTTGACGATGTCGCCGGCATCTTTCAACAGGCTCTGATTGTGGCCATAGAGCGTCAGATAGCCGTTGCCGTGGTCCAGAATCACCAACAGGCCGGCGCCGCGTAACCAGTCGGCAAATACCACGCGGCCACCGTGTACGGCGTGAACCTGACTGCCGGCTTGCGCGCCGATGAGTACGCCGTCCCACTTGGTGCGGGTGTCTTCGCCGCGTGCGGTGCCAAAGCTTGCGACGATTCGCCCGTTAACCGGCCATGGCAATTTGCCCTTGGCCTTGGCGAACGGGCCGCCGTATACCGCGCCCGAAGTAACAATCGGGCCGCTGGCTGGGCGGCTTGGGGTAGCGCTTTGCTGCTCGCGTTGTTGTTCGCGAGCTTCGGCGAGTGCCCGTTGGCGCGCCAGCTCGGCTTCGCGGGCCTGGCGGGCGAGGGTGGCTTCGATGGTTTTGATTACGTTGGTGAGTTGTTGCTGGTCTTTCTGGCGGGATTTTAGCTTGCGGTCACGATCTGAATATTGCTTGTCGAGCTTGGCCAGTGCCAGTTTTCGCTCTTCCCGCACCTTGGCCAGTTTGGCCGTACGGTCGTCCAGTGCGTTTTTCTGCTCCAGCAGCTTGTTTTGCTGGGCGATGATGTCTTGTTCAACGTTACGCAGTTGCTCGAGCGTCTCGTTGAAGGCGCTGAGCTGTTCCATGCGCGCCTCACTGACGTAGTCGTAATACGTCATGGTGCGCGAGAATTTTTCCGGGTTTTGCTGGTTGAGCAGCAGCTTGAGGTATTCCTGGCGGCCGCTCTGGTATGCCGCGCGGGCTTGAATGCCGATCAGCCGTTGCTGTTCATGGCGCGCTTCTTCGAGTTTTTTTTTCTCTGCATCCAGCCGTTTGGCTTCTTCTTCACCGCTTTCCAGTTCTTTTTGCAGGTCGTTGACCTGTTTCTCCAACTGGCCCATCTCGGTTTCAGTCTGCTTCAGCGACTTCTGCACGCCAGACTTTTCTTTCTGCAGGTTATCCAGCAGTTTTTTTAGTTCGGCAACATCCTTCTGCGCCGCTTTGAGCTGTTGTTCGGCGGCTGCTTTGTCATCGGCAAATACCGGAGACGCCAGGCAGGTCATAAGCACGAAGATGAGAGCGCGATACATGGGGCGGGCGGCACCTGGATAAAGGGTCGGACTGTGGATAACTCGGCGCGGGTGTGGGCAACTCAAGCCTGGCCAAACCAGCCGGAAGCAAACGCCAATGGCCTGCTCCAGCTGTAATCGGGGCGGCATTGATAATGCACGACCAGCCACACAACGCACGCGACCTAGTATGCCTAAAAAATCGGCGACCCGCTGCATGCTTGTCTGCCAGCCGTGAGGGCTGGCAGGTTTGCGCTGTGATGCAGGCCTTATTTCAGGCTGACGATGCTGGTGCCGGTCATTTCGGCAGGCACTTCGAGGCCCATCAGCGTCAACATGGTCGGCGCCACATCAGCTAGCACGCCGCCTTCACGCAGGCCAACATTACGCTTGCCGACATAAATGAAAGGGACCGGCTCGCAGGTATGAGCGGTATGTGCCTGGCCGGTGCAGACGTCTTCCATCTGTTCGACGTTGCCGTGGTCGGCAGTTATCAGTGCTTCGCCGCCGACTTTGTCGAGGGCTGCCACGATGCGACCCACACAGCTGTCGAGGCATTCAACGGCGGCGACGGCGGCCAAGAACACGCCGGTGTGGCCAACCATGTCGCCGTTGGCGTAGTTGACGACAATCACGTCGTAGCGCTGATTTTCAATCGCCTCGACAATTTTGTCGGTGACTTCGGGTGCGCTCATCTGCGGCTGCAGGTCGTAGGTTGCAACGTTTGGCGACGGGATCAGAATGCGCTCCTCGCCTGCAAACGGCTCCTCGCGGCCACCGGAGAAGAAGAAGGTTACGTGTGCGTACTTCTCGGTTTCGGCGATGCGCAACTGGGTCTTGCCCTGCTTGGCCAGGTATTCGCCGAGCACGTTGCTCAGGGCATCCGGCTTGAATGCGCTTGGGGTTTTGATGCTGGCGGAGTACTGGGTCAGCATCACGAAGTCAGCCAGCTTGGGCACGTAGCCACGCTCGAACTCGCTGAAGTCCGGTTCGACAAAGGTGCGGGTCAATTCGCGGGCACGGTCGGCGCGGAAGTTCATGAACACCACCGCGTCGCCATCTTCAACGCGTACAGCGTCGCCGATGGTGGTGGCTTTGACGAATTCGTCGTTCTCTTCACGGGCGTAAGCGGCGGCGAGGCCGGCTTGCGCGGACTCGGCGTTGAACAGGCCCTGGCCGGCGGCGATCAGTTGGTAGGCTTGAGCTACGCGGTCCCAGCGATTGTCGCGGTCCATCGCAAAGTAGCGGCCGATCAGGCTGGCGAAACGGCCTTTGCCAATGCGGGCGAAGGTGTTTTCAATGAACTCGATTGGCGCTTCAGCGCTTTTCGGCGGCGTATCGCGACCATCAAGGAAGGCATGCAGGTAGATTTTTTCTGCGCCACGCTGAGCGGCCAGTTCGATCATTGCCGCAATGTGGTCCTGATGGCTGTGTACACCGCCATCCGAGAGCAGGCCGAGGATGTGCACGGCTTTGCCAGCGCCAACGGCCTTGTCGACCGCGCTGGTGATCGCGGCGTTGTTGAAAAAGTCGCCGTCTTGGATGGCTTTAGTTACTCGGGTGAAATCCTGATACACCACGCGGCCGGCACCGAGGTTCATGTGGCCGACTTCCGAGTTGCCCATCTGGCCATCTGGCAGGCCAACATCCATGCCGCTGCCCGAGATCAAACCGTGTGGCTGAGTGGCCAGCAGGTGATCGTAAACCGGGGTGTTTGCGGCGTAGATAGCGTTGAATTCCGGGTTGTCACTATGGCCGAAGCCATCAAGGATAATCAGGACCAAAGGGGTTGGCGTGGCGCTCATAAAGCTGGCTCACTCTGCGTTTTGTGCGAAAGATCAGCCATTTTAAGCCCTGCGAGCGCCTACGTCACCGCCACAGACGTTTTGCGCGACATAGGGCCGCTGAGTGCTGGGTGTTTGCTCCGCTGCAAGTGTGTTGATTGTTTGTATAGAAGGCAGCGGTCAGCGCGCTTTGGTCGGTAGGTGTGCTGGTTGTGGTGCTCAAACAGGCTCAGGCTGGCGGTCTGTCTAGGTGCCAGTCGGGCAGGTCGTGCGGCTTAAATCGCCAGGCAAAGGCCTACAGCCAGTAACATGTAGGGATGCCTCATCGTGACTGATAGTGGTAAAGTCACGCGCAATTTCGTGTGTTGCCAGTCTGGAAGATTGGCTTTTGTGGGCTTGAACCGGTTGTGGTTAGAGCTGCACGCACGGTTCTCAGAGGGAGAGCACGCCAGGAATGGTCTGCTCCTTCCGACTTATCGCCCTGGAATATTCTGATGCTTGCCCATCTTATCGAATTCGTTACAAACCACTTTATTCTGAGTGGCATTTTCGTCGTACTGCTGGTGTTGCTGCTGTTCACTGAAATGCGCAAAGGCGGCAAAAGCCTGAGCAGCCGCGAGTTGACTGCATTGCTCAACAGCGAGCAGGGTGTGGTTGTGGATATCCGTAATCAGAAAGACTTCTCGGCAGGTCATATTGTTGGTTCTGTGCACATCCCGTACGAAAAGTTGACGTCGCGCATCGCCGAGCTTGAGAAATTCAAAGACAAGACCGTTATCGTGGTCGATGCAATGGGTCAGCATGCTGGCACCTCTGCACGTGAGCTGATGAAGGCTGGCTTCACTGCCGCCAAGCTTGCCGGCGGCATTGCTAGCTGGCGTGGTGATAACCTTCCCGTGGTGAAGTGATATGTCTGAAGTCGTAATATATTCGAGTGACTACTGCCCGTTCTGCATGCGCGCCAAGCAATTGCTGAGCAGTAAAGGCGTAGACTTCAAAGAAATACAGGTTGATGGCAAACCGGGCGTTCGCGCTGAAATGACCAAGAAAGCTGGCCGTACGTCGGTGCCGCAGATCTGGATCGGCAGCACTCACGTTGGCGGCAGCGACGAGCTATATGCGCTGGAGCGCGCGGGCAAACTCGACGCGTTGCTCAAAGGCTGACATCGGGTGTGATTACCGCCGGCAGGCCCGCGGGCTGCTGATGCAGGTAATCACCCTTCAATTAACTGGCATTAACTACAAGAAGGCTTTGGCATGACTGAGCAAGCTAACAACGGCGCCGCACAGGGCGAACAAACTCCGCAGTTTTCCCTGCAGCGTATTTATGTGCGTGACCTGTCCTTTGAAGCGCCGAAGAGCCCTGAGATTTTCCGTCAGGAATGGACTCCAAGCGTTGAGATGGACCTGAACACTCGGCAGAAGTCGCTTGATGGCGATTTCCACGAAGTGGTACTGACCCTGTCTGTAACCGTCAAGAACGGTGAAGAAGTTGCCTTCATTGCTGAAATCCAGCAGGCCGGTATCTTCCTGATCAAGGGCCTCGATGCAGCATCGATGAGCCACACCCTCGGCGCTTTCTGCCCGAACATCCTGTTCCCGTATGCACGCGAAACCCTGGACAGCCTGGTTGTTCGTGGCTCGTTCCCAGCCCTGATGCTGGCACCGGTGAACTTCGATGCCCTGTATGCCCAAGAGCTGCAGCGTATTCAGCAAGCCGCTCCGGACGCCACTGTTCAGTAACACCGAATAGTGTTGCCCTGCAGCAACCGCTGAAACAAAACCCCGACGGCCCAGGCCTCGGGGTTTTTTGTTTTATGGGATTTGGATAATCACCGCGAGAGAAAGCCTATTGTTCACCCATATGCTGCCATGACGGATTAACCTACGGTTTATCCATCTTCCGTTGGGTTTATGCATCTGCCGCAAATCCCCGGCCGAACCCCGTCGGAGGATGGATAGCCCTGTGGGCAATCCGTCATGGCCATGTATGCCTCGCGAAAATATTCGCGCCGGAGCCCAACGCCGCAACGCAAAAAACGCCCGATCTGGCGCGACCGATAATTAGCCATGACGGATTAACCTACGGTTTATCCATCCTCCGTTTGGTTTATGCGGCCGCCGCAAATCCTCGGCCAAACCCCGTCGGAGGATGGATAGCCCCGTTGGGCAATCCGTCATGCGATTTACGACCCGCAGACCATTTTCAGCCAAGCACCTTGGCCTGTGTGTTCGGTGCGCTTTAACTCGCCAGCCATTGCGGGATTCTGCGTTCGAGGTAATAGCCCGGTTTTTTCACGCTGCCGTCGATGAAGCCAACGTGGCCGCCGTGTGCGTGCAGTTCAAACTCGGTGCTGGCCGAGAGTTCATGCGCATCCGGCAGGCTTTGGCGGAATACGAAGGGATCGTCTGCGGCCTGAATCAGCAGCGTGCGGCACTCGATTGCGCCGAGGTAATAACGGCTCGATGAGCGTTTGTAATAATCCTGCGCATCGCTGAAACCATGCAGCGGCGCGGTGATCCGGCCGTCAAAGTCCCAGAATGTGCGCATATTTTCAAGCGAGCCCAGGCTATCGAGCTTGGCCAGGTGTTCGGTTTGGCCGTGATGGGCAAACAGGCGCTGCTTGTTCTTCACGTAGGCGACCATCTCGCGCATGAAGTGCGCTTGATAAACCTTGGAAAAACCTATGCCGATACGGTCCGCGCACTGGTCCAGCCGGTAGGGCACCGACACCGCCACCGCGCCTTGCAGGTGGCTTTGCGGGCCACTTTCGCCCAGGTATTTGAGCAGCACATTGCCGCCCAGCGAATAACCCACCGCATACAATGGCGCCATTGGCCGCTGGGCGCGCAGGTGATTGATGGTTTCGCGCAAGTCTTCACTGGCGCCCGAATGGTAAGCCCGGGGCAAAAGGTTGGGCTCGCCCGAGCAGCCACGCCAATTCAAGGCCACGCTGGCCCAGCCTTGTTGCGCCAGGCTCTGTTGCAAGCCGAGCACATAAAGTGAACTGGAGGAGCCGGTAAGGCCGTGCAGCACCAGAACCAGTGGCGCCTCGACATCGTGCTGGCCGTACCAGTCGAGGTCGAGAAAGTCGCTGTCGGCCAGCCACAGACGCTCCCGGCGACGCTCAAGTTTCGGCGGGGTGCGACACATCGAATTCCACAGCGTTTGGCTATGTGCGCCAGGTAACCACCAGGCTGGTTTGAATGCTGTGTTCATGCTGTTTCCGGTCTTTAGTTCGTCGGGCGCCGAGCCGACGCAAGCAGGCGCTTCAGGTGCAATACCCGTCACGCCAGCACTGCAAAAGCCTGCCTTGGTTTAAGCCGTACGCTGCCACAAGGCGTAGTAAACCTGCCCGGATTTCTTCTCCCGGTGCAGGCGCCAGTTGCCTGGCAAGCCCAGTGTGGATGGCGCGGTTTCGCTTTCACTATAAATCCACGCATCACCGCTCAGCCAGCCGTGTGTTTCCAGCAGATTGCACGCTGGGGCCAGCAGATTCTGGTGGAACGGCGGATCGAGAAACACCAGATCGAACTGGGTCGCAGGCTGGGTTTGCAGATAGGTCAGCGCATCAGCCTGAGCCAATTGGCCGTGCTCGCAGCGCAGCGTTTGCAAATGCCCGCGCAGGGAGGCAATCGAGTCCGGGTTCATGTCCAGTGCCAGCGCGCGGGAGGCGCCACGTGACAGCGCCTCGAGAAACAATGCGCCGCTGCCGGTGAACACATCGAGCACTTTGGCGCCTTCAACGTAAGGCGCCAGCCAGTTGAACAGGGTTTCCCTTACGCGATCGGGCGTTGGCCGCAAACCCTGTGCGTCCGGAAAGCTGAAGCGGCGCGAACGCCACTCGCCCGCGATGATTCGCAGTTGGCCGAGGCCCGAGTGGCTGGGATTGATACCTGCAGATTTACGCATCAGTGCTCCGGTACGCCAGCGGGTTGCTCGACAGGTTTGTCGGTCGGTGGCGGTAGTTCTTTTTGTTCAACTGTAGGGCCGGCGGTAACGATTACCAGCGCTTCAGGGTCGAGGTGTTTGGCCATGGCAGTTTTCACCTGCTCAACCGTTAATGCCTGTACTTGCTGCATAAAGGTTTCAAGGTAATCCAATGGCAAATTATAGAAGCCGATAGAACCCAGTTGGCCGACAATTGCTTCATTGCTGGCGGTCGAAAGCGGGAAGCTACCTGCCAGCTCACGCTTGGCTTTGTTCAGCTCATCCTCGGTCGGGCCGTTTTTCAGGTAATCAGCGAGCAAGTCTTTGACCAATTGCAGAGTGCCGGCGCTGAGTTCGGCGCGGGTTTGCAGGTTGATCATGAACGGGCCGCGCGCCTGCATGGCGCTAAAGCCTGAGTAGACGCCGTAAGTCAGGCCGCGCTTTTCGCGGACTTCTTCCATCAGGCGTGTGCCGAAACCACCGCCACCGAATATCTGGTTGCCCAGATACAGCGCGGCATAGTCCGGGTCACGCCGGTCGATGCCCATTTGCGCGATCATCAGGTGCGTCTGTTTGGACGGGAACTCGATGTGCTCGGTCTTGGCTTTCGGCTCTTGTGGCTGGGCGATAACCGCCAGCGCCGGGCCTTTCGGCAGGTCGGCAGAAACCTGGGCGGCCAGCGCTTCGGCTTCAGTGCGTGACAAATCACCCACCAGCGCGATCACCGTGTTGCCCGCGGCGTAGGCCTTGGCGTGGAACGCTTGCAGTTGTTCGCGGGTGATCGCCGGAATCGATTTCTCGTTGCCGTCACTTGGGTGGGCGTAAGGATGGTTGCCGTAGAGATTGGCGAACAATGCCTGGCTTGCCAATGTGCCGGGGTTCTTCTTTTTATACTCGAAGCCCGCCAACACCTGATTCTTGATCCGATCGAGCGAGTCTTGCGGGAATGTGGGCTTGCCGAGCACTTCACCAAACAGTTTCAGCGCCGGTTCGCGCTTGTCGGCAGCACTCAGGCTGCGCAAGCTGGCGACGGCCATGTCGCGGTAGGAACCGTTGCCGAAGTCGGCGCCGAGGTCTTCAAAGCCGGCCGCGATTGCACTGACATCCTTGCCCGGCACGCCTTCGTTGAGCATGGCGTTGGTCAGCATGGCCAGGCCCGGCTTATCGCCGTCCTGGCTGCTGCCGGCGGCGAATGTCAGGCGCAGATCGAACATCGGCAATTCATGGGCTTCAACGAACAGCACCTTGGCACCTTCCTTGGTTTTCCATGACTGGATGTTCAGGTCGCGACGCACGGGCGCTTTGCCGTCGAGGCCAGCGAGTGATTCGAGTTTGCTGCCATCAACTTTGGCGGTGTCTGCCAGCGCGTTGTGGCTGATAACCAGCGAGGTGCTCAGCGCCAGGCCAAGAAGGCCGCGAGTGAGGCAGTGGCCAAGACTATTGCGCTTATTCATTGCCCTTCTCCTCAGGTAATACATAGGCGACGCTGAGGCGGTCGCGGGTAAAGAAGGTTTTCGCGGCTGCCTGAATGTCAGCCGGCGTTACGGCTTCAAGCGCCTTGAGTTCCTGATCCATCAACTTCCAGGACAGGCCCACGGTTTCGAGTTGGCCAATGGCCATGGCCTGACCGGTAATCGAGTCGCGCTCATAAACCAGTCCGGCAATGACCTGGGCGCGTACGCGGGCCATTTCTTCAGCGCTTGGCGGGTTCTTCTTGAGGTCTTCCAGTTCGGCCCACAGGCCAGCTTCGGCCTGCTCAATGGTCTTGCCGGTTTGCTCGTTCGGCGTGGCGGAAAGCACAAACAGGCTGTCGCCGCGGCTGAACGGCTCGTACCAGGCCGATGCGCCGGAGACCAGTTCCTGTCCGCGCTCAAGGCGTGATGGCAGGCGTGCGCTGTAGCCGCCGTCGAGCAACGCCGAGATCAGACGCAAGGCATGCACCTGACGCGGGTCTTTTGCCGTCGCAAGGCCGGGCACGTTGAAGCCCATCAGCAAGTTCGGCAACTGAGTATTTACGTGCAGGGTGATTTTGCGCTCACCCGGCGTGGCCAGTTCCAGCGGCGCTTTAGACGAAGGCACGGCGCGACGCGGGACGGGACCGAAGTATTTCTCGCTGAGCTTTTTAACCTGATCTGCCGTCACATCACCGACGACAACCAGCGTCGCGTTGTTCGGCGCATACCAGGCCTGGTACCAGTCACGCAGCTCTTCAACCTGCATGCGTTGCAAGTCGGCCATCCAGCCAATGGTCGGCGTGTGATAGCCGCTGGCAGGGTAAGCCATGGCCTTGAAACGCTCGAATGCCTTACTGGTGGGTTTGTCATCGGTACGCAGGCGGCGCTCTTCCTTGATCACTTCGATCTCGCGCTTGAACTCGTCAGCCGGGACTTTCAGGGTCGCCATGCGGTCTGCTTCAAGCTCGAAGGCGACGGGCAGGCGATCGCTGGCGAGCACCTGGTAGTAAGCGGTGTAGTCATCGCTGGTGAAGGCGTTTTCTTCGGCGCCGAGTTCACGCAGCACGTGTGACGCTTCGCCCGGGCCGAGCTTTTCGCTGCCTTTGAACATCATGTGTTCAAGAGCGTGCGACAAGCCGGTGCGGCCCGGTGTCTCGTAGCTGGAACCCACCTTGTACCAAAGTTGGGAAACCACCACGGGGGCGCGGTGATCTTCGCGGACAATGACCTTGAGGCCGTTGTCGAGGGTGAATTCGTGAGTCGGTTGCGGGGCGGCGGCCAGCGCGTTCAGCGGCACAACAAGCGCGCTGAGGAACAGACCTGCAGCCTGATGGCAAAATGATTTCATAAGAGGTGTATTCACATTCAGAGAGCGTTCAGGTCTGGCGTGTAAACAATGCCAGTCCGCGGAGTTTCGCCTCGTGAGGCGCTGGCCAGAAGGGCTGCGCTGCAGACCCTGTGGATTGTCGCGTTTCGTCGTGAATTGGGAGCTAACAAACAGGTCTCCTCGGTTTTTGCCTTGAGCCCCGCAGGGTCAGGCGTAATCATCTATCTGGCACGTGGGTCACAACCCAGGCCGGCAATCGGCTTACAGACCTATTGGTTACAGCGAACTGTCGGTTGGGCACGCTTGGGCTTAGCCTCGACGGTCGCGGAGGTGCTAGGATACTCATCCGTTTGACTGACGACCATGCCTGTAAACGTGACTAAACACCATGTTGTGCCGAGAACGTGCGAGTTCAACGTATAAATGGTGCTTTAGTGTGGTTTGCCAGCCTGTCGCATCTTTGAGATAGCCGTCCTCCATGTTTGGTTCCAACGACGACAAGAAGACCCCCGCACAGCCTGCGGAAAAAAATACCGATCAGCCCGCTGAGAAAAAGGGCCTGTTCGGCTGG
>MDTG01339861.1_pt1 | contig 15730 bp, 28 predicted proteins | sample 811421 | NCBI WGS metagenome assembly MDTG01 (sample SAMN05326645, study PRJNA326480) | marine metagenome | isolation source: seawater | place: Pacific Ocean: South East | collected 2011 | reverse complement strand
CTCATCAATCCTATTGCCAAGCAAGGCATAATTACACCACCTGACAAAATTATAATTGAAGCACGTTGGACAAAAGCAAGTATTGCTGATATTGATCTATGGATGATGGATCCTGCACAACAAATATTAAGTTTTCAAAATAAAACTATACCTGGTGCCCACTTAGAAAAGGACGATTTGGGTGCTAGTAATGATACAGTATGGGTTAACGGCAAAAAAGTTACTAATCCTAACAATAACGAAGTAATACATATACAAACATTGCAACCTGGTACTTATTACGTTTCGGTACATATGTACAATAACAGAACTGAAAAAGGTCCACATAAGGTTACAGTAAAAATAAGATCACTTGATCCTTATCGCACACTTGTAGAAAAAGAAGTAATCCTTAAAAAATATGGACAAGAAATTGGTATTGTATCATTTAAGGTAAGCGAAACAAACTCAGTATATGATGTAGATAATTATTCTGGAGGTCTTGTAATACAAGAATTGCAAAATCAATATAATCAACACAGAGACACAAGGGCACCGTAATGTTTAATTTAACTTTCTTTGAGCAGTGGTTCAACCATATAGTTGGATGGCCAATACTTGTTGTAGTGCTACTTACATTGGTGTATATGAAAGTTAACTGGAAAATTGCAACAACAATGGTTCCAATATCTTTACTTGCACTTTCATTTTTAATGTTTGATCTTGAACGCACATTGGGAAGACCTTATGCAAGTGAACCAATTGGTAAATGGATGTATGTGACTCATATTGTAAAAAAAGAAACTATTGACCTTTTAATCGTTGACAAAGACGGGACAAGACTGTATACTATAAAGAATACTAAGAAAAATAAAGAGAAACTTGAGCAATCAAGAGAAAAAGTAAAAAAAGGAATTCCGCAAGAAGGCGAGTTTTTAAAGGAAAAGAACAAACTTGGTAAAGGTACAGTAGACGAACCAGAGCTAGTAATGCATGATCTACCAGTGCCAGAACATTTGATAAAAGAGTAAGAAAATGACAACAGAAGTAGAAGTAGAAGTTAAAATAAAAACATCTGAAGAGGTTGAAGTAAAAGAGCCTAGTCTTTGGAAAGTAATACTTCTTAATGACGAAACAACTACAATGGAATTTGTCATAATGATACTCACCACATACTTTGCTATGTCAGAAGAACAAGCCACAGACATGATGGTAAAGATACACGAAGATGGTAGTGCAGTTGTTGCAGTTTATCCTTACGAACTTGCTGAACAAAAAGGAGTTGAAGTAACACTTGCCGCCAGGCGAGACGGTTATCCTTTAGAAGTTCGTATTGAGGAAGATGTATAAAACACTATTACTTAATGACACTAGAAAATATCATTATGGTTGTGCAAAAGTTATTGAAACATTTGCCTTTGATGATAGCATTGAAACTAACGGACAAGTAGATGTAAACTTTGCAAAGTATACAAAAGTTATACTTAATGGCGAAGGTACTATGCATCATACCCGTAGTGACAACAGACAAAACCCTTTGAAGTTTTTAGAAGCACTAAAACAAGCACAAGCGGCAGGTTGCGAAACACAACTTGTAAATACTGTTTGGCAAGATATGACTATAAAGTTTGACGAAGTATTAAAAAAATGTAGTGTAATTGAAGTTAGAGATGTCTTATCACAAAAAGAATTAAAAGACAAACACAATATTGATAGTGTAATAAAACCTGATCGCAGTATTATTCCTAAAGTACCATATCAAAAATATGAATGGAATAAAGTATATCAAGGACAATGGTTTTACAACGAACAGGATCTAAGTCCACCGGTTCCAAAAATTAACATATTCAAACAAGAATGGAACGAGATTGTAAATAGGCTAAGGCATTGTGATTTACTCATTACAGGAAGACATCACGAGGCATATGCGGCTATTAAAGCAAAATGTAAGTTTATTGCATTATCTGGAAACACACATAAGAACGAAGGTATATATTTAAGTGCTGGAGTTCAGCCGTTTACAAGTTTAGGTTTTGCCGACGATATTATCGAAGGTAAGTATAATAAACAATTTGAACGATTAAATAACTTTTATAGAAAATGGATTTAGAGGTATTAGGATTATGCTTGGTGTTGTTTTTGGCCATTACGGCCATCATGTCTATAGGCCTCCTGAAAGGCCGACGTGTGAAAGGAAGTTGCGGTGGTGTTACAGGCGTTTGCACTGTATGTGAAAACGAAAATGTAGGAAAGAAGACCGCGACAAAAGGTAAAGAAAAATGAGTTTAATGTGTAGAATTTTTGGGCATAATTACGCAATTACCAGTGCCCTTGGTAATTATGCTTTTTGTACAAAATGTGGTGGTACGTTAACAATCAAAGACCCTTATACATTAGTACCCGGCGAACGACGCTGGATACAAGGAAGGTTAATGGAATGCACAGAGTTAGGGCTAGAAGAAGTAACAATAGAACAAAGGGAAAAGAATGATTATAAATCAACTATTGAAAAAATTCTTTCCGAAGAAAAAGAATCCTCAAGTGGAGCAGGTGGAGAAGAAGTCGTTCGATCCAAGGACCCGCATGAACAGCGAGAATATGTCGGATGAGGAAAAATTAAAACAAGGATTTAATGGAAGCACTTATAGTATTAATGGCAGAGATGTTGACTTTTAATGAAAACTGCATTAGTAAAATATGAAGAACCTAAACTTCCAATAGAATATGTATACCAGTTTAAACTGGTTAACGAAGATATTGATCTAAACACAACTGCTGAAATAAAGCAACAATTACCTGACATACTTGCTAGAGCTCTTGCTCGTAGTTGGGTAGATAATGAATACAAAGAACAATTACAGAATTGTGTACATACTACACTTGCAAAAGGTGGAGTTAATATTCCTGACGACTATATTTGCGAATACGAAACTACAAATGGACAACGTGCTAAGATAGTAGTATTTGAACATAAAGGTAGACTCAAGTTACGAGTCTGTGGACTAAGTTTAACAATGATAGCAACAAGATGAAAATATTAATATTTGGATTACCAGGAAGTGGTAAAACTACATTAGCAAAGCCTTTTGCTAAACTAGTTGGCGGTGTACATATCAATGCTGATGAAGTTAGAACAAAATATAATGATTGGGACTTTACACAAGAAGGCAGAATGAGGCAAGCACAACGTATGCGATACTTAGCAGATGGTGTTGTAAGTGCAGGAGGTATTGCAGTAGCGGACTTTATATGTCCTACTGAAAATGCAAGATTAGAATTTGTACCTGATTACACAGTATGGATGGATACTATCAAAGAAGGTGCGTATGAAGATACAAATAGAATGTTTCAGCCGCCTGTAAAAGTAAATTATCATGTGAAGAAATGGTTTAAAGATACTGACCAACAACTTACTAAAGTTGTAGAAAATTATATAAGAACACAAAAAGGCTTACCAACGGAGAGATTATGAGCGTTTTCGACTACAAAAAACCTACAGTACAAATGTTAGGAAGATGGCAACCATGGCACGATGGACATAGCCAACTTTTTGAAAAGGCACATGAAATTACAGGACAAGTCTTAATTATGGTACGAGATGTACAAGGTGTTGATGCTGGTATGGGTAATACAGACAACCCATTTGACTTTGACAAAGTAAGTAACGATATAGCTGGCGTTTTATATACAAAAGGATATATTATTGGTGAAGACTTTGAAGTAATGTTAGTACCTAATATTGTAGACATAAGTTATGGTAGAGGTGTAGGATATACTTTTACAGAACATGACTTAGGTGAACGTGTGCATAATATTAGTGCAACTAAGATTCGTGCAGAAATGAGATCAAAAGGCGAACTGTGAATCACATTACAGTAATCAAGTACGGAAGTGCTATAACTATATTATTAGCAATGATACTGCATGTGGCAGGTGCAACGCCGTGGAATAGCATACTACAGATGATTGGCGCCGCTGGCTGGATATATGTAGGTTGGCGTTGGAATGAGAAAGCAATTATTCTTAACTTTCTTCCACAATTTGCTATTATAATACCTATGTTAGTTTGGATGTATGTATGAAACCTTTAAATAAATTTGAAAATTACAACGATAGTAGGTGGAACTTTACTAGGAAACGTAGTAACTTCCATTTTGATCCAAAACAAGAAACAGAAGATTACATTGAAGTTTGTCAATTTGATGGCGAATGGGATCTACAAGACATGTTTGATAGATGCTTAGAAGTAAACTGGGCAAATAGAAATCATCATGTATACGGACCATATGATAAAAAAGAGCCAGTGTTTAGTGGTAGGTCAGAGCAAATGGATTTACTAAGGGCAGGAGCAAATCCACAGGCTCCTATTTTCGAACATTGTGTTGCTGATGATGTTGACATATTTAATAATATGGCAGAGCAACTTGGTTTAAGAGATTATGATGTAATGTTTAAGAATCAAAGAACTGGGCATATATTTCATTTACACATTGATAACTTAGCGGCTCGTAGAGAAAGAAAGAATTCGTTTAAGGTTGTAAAAATGGATGAACAACCTGAAACAATGTCAAGATTTATGATTGCACTTGACGATTGGAAGTTTGGACAAGTAATGTGTCTTGGCACAGAAATTTGGTCACACTGGAGCAAAGGCGATTGTATAACATGGGATTGGTTTAATGTACCTTACAGTTGGGTCAACACTGGTTGGTATTCTTGTCCTATGCTACAGTTAACCGGATATGTCACTGAACATACAAAACAATTAATAGAAGATTCTAATTCAGAAATGATTGTTATTGATGTTTAGATGATAAATACTTTTAGATGGCATACGGTTATCGTAACATCTATTCAAAAGAGTCTATCATACTTATAAAATTTCATATTATACAACTTGTGTAAGCAGTTATCTCTATAATTGTGATATTATGACTAGCTAATCTTAAGAGGAAATTTCAACAATGAAAAAACTATTTTTAGGCTTAATCGCCTCGATGTTTATGGCTACTAGTGCCATGGCAGACTATACTTTGATTGTTCCACAAGCACCAGGCAAAGGCACTAGTGTATGGGGAGAAATCATTGCAAAGAACTTAGAAAAATTTATTGGTGAGCCAGTAGTGGTTCGTCATATTCCTGGAGCAAGAGATATTCCAGGTTTTAACAAATTCCATAACAGCCTACGTTTTGATGACAAAACAATTATGGTAGCACATGGTGGAAATGGTGTATCATACTTACTAGATAAGATTGATTACAACTACTTTGACTATGAGCTTATGGGTTCAATGAACAACGATATCGTTCTTGGTAAACAAGAAGGTAAGGATGAAAAGACTGGTACATGGACTATTGCTGGCGGATCAGGTTTTGAACCAGATGCGGCCGCAGCGGCTATGTTGGTATGTGGTCCACAACCAGGTGGTACAGTTGAAGCATATCTAGCATGTTGGAGAGAGCGTTTTGTTTGGGTAAACGGTGTATCAGGCGGAGAAAAACGTCTTGGTTTTAAAAACGGAGAATTTGATGTAGCTCGTGAATCACCAGCGGCATGGAAGCGTTTTTATACAGGTATCAAAGGTAATGAACTTTGGTTCACACATGGTATCCTAGACTTAGAAAACAATGTACAAATAGCAGATCCAAACTTTCCAAATACACAATTTGAAGACGTATATGCAAAGTTATGGGGTGAAGCACCAAAAGGTGACTTGTACAATGCATACAAACTTACTCGTAACTGGCGTGATGCAATTCAAAAGTCGCTTTGGGTAAACAAAGGTAATCCTAATGCGGCCAAGATTAAAGCGGCTGTTACTGCAATGATCAATGATCCAGTTGCAAGTAAGGAAATTTATGCAAAGACAGGTGTGTATCCTTGGATCCAGGATGGACCAGCATTATTGAAAGCACTTAAATCATTGATTACAGAGAAAGCTCTTAAAGATGCAGTTAAGTGGAATCAAGAAGCATATGGCTTTCCATCAATCTACAAGCCTGAACTTTTAAAGTAAAGGACTAAACTAATGGACTATGTTATCTGGGCTTTAATTGGCACCATGTATGGAATGCTAGTTGGTATTATACCTATTGCAGGTGTAACTACCGCCCTGATAACTGTCTTTAGCATGGGTACTTATTTTATGGCCGATCCTTACTTGGGGTTGGTCTTTCTTACTGCAATTGTCGCAAGTTGTGCAAGTGCAGATAGTTACACAAGTATTCTAACAGGCATTCCGGGTGCAAGTACTACTGCGGCATGTGTTATTGACGGTTATCCTATGGCAAAGAAAGGTCAAGCGGCAAGAGCAATGGGTATTGCTATTACTGACTCAACCTTTAATGGTGTCATATTCGCGGCATTAACTTTCTTCCTACTTCCTTATTATGGAAAGATTATAGTATTATTTGGACGCCCTGAATTCTTGGGCTTTATGATGATGGCTCTAGCCTGTGTAGGCTTTGTAGCAAGTAAAAATGTATTTTTAAGTATTATTGCAATTATATTTGGACTAGCAGTTGGTATGGTTGGAGAAACTGTAACCAGTAAGCCTAGACTAACTTTTGGTTGGGAATACTTACAAAACGGAATTGGTATGGTAGTTTTACTATCAGGACTATTTGGAGTTCCAGAGTTATTAGATGGATTCAGACGAAAAATCAAATCAGCGGCACCGCCAATGAATGGAAACTATTTTGATGGTTTACGAGAAGGATTTGGCGATTGTAAAAAGAATTGGCGAGATATGGCCCGTGGCGGACTAATTGGTTTTGTCACAGGACTACTACCAGGTGTAGGGGGAGCCGTAGGAGACTTTTTGGCATACGGAGCAACTAAGGCCGCACACAAAGAAAAGAATCAAGAAGTTCCATTTGGTGAAGGAAATCCAGTAGGATTATTAGGTTGCGAAGGAGCAAACAATGCACAAAAGGTATCTAGTATGATTCCTGCATGTTTGTTTGGAATTCCAGCCGCGCCATTTGCCGCTATGGTTATGGCAATTTGTATGTACTTTGGTATGGAAATTGGAACACCAGATTTATTAAATGATTTAAACTTTACAAATAGTTTAGCATTTGGATACATCTTTGGAACAATTGGCGTAGCATTATTAAGTATATTCTGTTACAAATATATCCTAAAAGTATTAGAAGTTCCATTTTGGATTTATGCCGCATTTATTTTAGCAGTAATCATTTATGCAAATATGCAATACACAGGTGGTTGGGAAGACTTAGCATTGTTAACAATATTAAGTGCAATTGGTTGTGTTTGTAAATATTTCAACATTAGTAGACCAGCAATACTTGTTGCATACGTTGTGGCATTTAAAATTGATCAATACTTTTGGGGAACACTACAGTTATATGGCTACAAGCAATGGAAAGCAGGATATGCGGCATGGGCGGATATTAGATGGTTAGATTTATTTAACATTTACAACCATCCTATCTTTGTAGTTTGTATTTTAATCGCAGTGGGCATATTTATAAATAGTATCGTTAGAAAAGATAAAGGATTAGATTATGTATAATAATACAAATTGGAATAAACAATTAGAAGAAACAGATGCATATCAATCAAGTTGGGACTGGACAGTTGCACACAGTGAATATCATTTTGACAAAAATATTGCAGATAAGCCAGGAGAATGGTACGATATTATTGGCAGATTTGAAGGTGACTGGAAAGAAGAATCAGATAGGCTAGTAGAACGCAGTAAACCAATTAATTGGCAAACAAGAAAGTACTTTGGAAACACCGACAAAGAATCTCCTATGTTAGTACAAGAAGAGTATGACATTGCCAAAGGTGGCGGAAAACCAAAGGATCTTTTGTTAACAAACATTGTAGATGATTGGGAAGAATTTCCAACACTTTACAAAATGATGGATTTCTTTGGAATGGAAGTTGGTACAAACGGTGCTAAAAAACGTGCCCATGTGCAACTAACAGGACAGATGTTTAATTATCATATTGATAAACTTTGGGACCGTTGTCCAGAAGATCCAGAAAAAGTAGCTCGTATTACAATTATGCTAGAGGACTGGCAACCAGGACAATTTTATATGTATGGAACACATGTTTACAGTCATTGGAAAGCAGGCGAAGCACATATATTTGACTGGTCAAACGTACCTCATGCAACTTGTAATGCAAGTAGTCATCCACGTCCAACACTACAAGTTACTGGGTTAAAAACAGATCGTACTAGAGAAATTTTAGCCAACGGACACAAAGACAAAATTTTACTTACTGTATAATGAAACCTACATTGATAATTGCTACAGGACCACAAGGTTCTGGTAATCACTTGTTTGCAAAAGCATTTAGTGCAACACAAGACGTTAAAGGTTGGGATTCATTAAAAGAAAAGTACTGGGAAGGGCACGACATGGAGCCTTTTGCTGAGTGTTGGAAAGATCCTAGTTTACTTAAAGATTTTGATTGGACACAATCCAAACATTTCTATACCAGTATTAGTTGTCCTTACTTTGACGACGGTGTTGAAACAATACCAAATTACAAATTATTTCATAAACATGCTATGCAGTATGCTAAAGTAAAGTATCTAATAATTGGTAGAGATCAAAATATCTTAAAACATCAGCAAGAACGTGTTAGAGAAAAACATACAACTCCAATGTTTATAGATGCTATGGATTTTTTTGACGATAAAAAAGTAGTATATGCAAGCCAAGAACTTTTAAACTTATATGGAGTTAGATACTTAGAAACACTCGAAGATCAACTTGGTATTATTACTATGGATCACGATGTTAGTTTATTAGATGATATTTTAAAAGACGATGCTAATACAAAGTACATGCACTTTGTAGAATATTCCCCACTAGACGAAACAATAAAACTAGCAAGTAGTAAAAAAGGTGCAGTTTAGGCTTGACCTTTTGACTTTTATATGTTACTATAGAAATAATGTAATATAGGAAAGTACAAATGACTACACATGCAATGATTGATTTGGAAACGTTAGCAACGAACTTTGATGCTACGGTGTTAACTATTGGCGGAGTAAAGTTTAATCCAAATGCAATTAGTGATCCGTTCCAAGAATTTTACTACAAGTTTGACGTTGATGAGCAAAGTGAACGTGGACGAGAAGTAGACGATAGTACACTTGCATGGTGGGCATCGCAGCCAAAAGATGTTCAAGAAGATGCATTTGGTGATGCTAATAGAACGCCAGTAGTAGATATATTACAAGCATTGAAAAAGTGGTGTGTAGGAATTGATACACTTTGGTGTCAAGGACCTGCATTTGATGTTGTTATTATGGAACATATGTACAAACAATGGGATCTCATATGTCCGTGGCCGTTTTGGATAGTAAAAGACAGTCGTACGTTATTTGGTATTATGCCAGAAGATCCCCGTAAAAAGATTAATTTTAAAGCACACAATGCACTAGAAGATTGTAAAGTACAGGCTTTGTGTGTACAACAATGTGTTCAGCAGTTAGGACTAGTATTAAAATGAGAATAGAATCAGACGTTAAACTTGATTATAGTAATGTGTTACTAAGGCCTAAACGTAGTACACTTGGAAGTCGTAAAGAAGTAAGGTTACATAGACGTTATACATTTAGACACTACCAACCCAATATACTAGCAGGTGAAACTGATGAACGTCATTATGAAGGCATTCCTATTATGGCAAGTAACATGGATGGTGTTGGTACATTTGACATGGCAGATGCACTAAGTAGTATGGGATTGTTTACTTGTCTTGTAAAAACATATGAAGTAAATGAGCTTGTAGAGTTCTTTGATCCGGAAGACTTTGATAAACTAAAAAGGCGTGTAGAAAATGTAGCATATAGCATGGGCATCATGGACAAGGATATGGAAAAGTTTCTAAAAGTTATGGAACTGACTAACGGAAACATTAAATATGTTTGTGTAGATGTTGCAAATGGATATAGTACAAGGTTTGCAGACTTTATTAGAACACTAAGAGCACAGTTCAGTGATATTGTTATTATTGCAGGTAATGTAGTTACTGGAGATCAAACACAAGAGTTAATACTAAGTGGAGCAGATATTATTAAAGTTGGCATTGGTCCTGGTAGTGTTTGTACTACCCGTTTACAAACTGGTGTGGGCTATCCGCAGTTGTCCGCAGTCGTGGAGTGTGCTGATGCTGCTCATGGTCTTGGTGGACATATTATTGCTGATGGCGGCTGTGTTTGTCCTGGAGATGTCGCTAAGGCTTTTGCTGGAGGCGCCGATTTTGTCATGCTTGGTGGCATGTTAGCCGGACATGATGAAGGCACATATCAAATCATTAGCAAATATTACCAAAGTAATCTAGTAGATGACAAAGGCAACCCAATCATTGAAGAAAAGAAATTTGTGCAATTTTATGGCATGAGTAGCGAAGCGGCTAATACAAAACATTTTGGCGGATTAAAGGAATATAGAAGCAGTGAAGGAAGAGAGGTACTTGTGCCTTACAAAGGCCCAGTTCAAGCAACTATTAGTGATATACTTGGTGGTATTCGTAGTACTTGCACTTATGTAGGCGCATTGAAATTAAAACAGTTGAGTAAGTGTGCAACATTTATTAAATGTGGCGATACACACAACAGAGTTTATGAAAACAACTAATACACAGGTGTGTTAAATTAACGCACCCTATAAGATTATAAAACGTATTTCTAATATTTGATTATGTTACAAATGCGTTTAATAATGACTAATCTATCACTATTCATGCTTAAATAGCAACACTGAAATGCTAAAATAGTATACTATAACTGCATGTCAAAAGTATAAATAGAACTGTAATAAGAAAGAGCGACCTCAGCTCAGAAAAAATGAGTGGCACTGGGAAAGACTAGGGCGGCTCGCGCCTTAAAAGCAGATGACGGTAGCAAAGACTACTGACGCCGGAAAAGACCGGGGTATTGCTTTCCTCAAGCAAAAATTACATTAAGGAGAAAGAAAATGACTGAAAAGTTATTTGAAGGTCTGCGTGTGATTTTTGGATCACAGCAACGACCTTATAATCAACAAATTGAATGTTGGGCAAGAACAGAGTACGGAACTGATTGGCACTTTGCGTACAACCACATTATGGATAACAACAAAAAACCGATTAAAGGAAAAGACTACTAATGAATAGTATTAAAAAGTTTTGGGCAAACTTTACAAAATCGCCTGAGCAAAAATATTTAGAAAAAGCAACTGATCTTTGTGATCTTGAAAAAAGACTAAAAAATATTGAATTTAATCTAGACCGTGTAAGGAATTATTAATATGACTGTAGCAACATTATCACATACAACATGGGATTACACATGTAAAATTTCTAGTGTAATTAGAAATGCATTGGCAATTGTATTTGTCGGAATGATTGCATTTACCGAAAGTGCAGGTAGAGCAAGAGCCGCAAGAGAACTTGCAAGAATGGGTTTGCACGAAGAAGCAAAAGCATTAATGTTAGGAAAGGAACTAACAGAATGAAGGCATTAGCATTAATTATGTCAGTGTTTGGATTTGTATTCTTTGCAAATCTAGCATATGCAAAAGACGTATCAGTTGATATGTTAAACAAACGTGCTGATGGCCAGAAGATGGTATATTCACAGGATATTGTTAATATTGATGTTGGTGATACAATCACCTGGAAACCAAAATCAAAAGGACACAATGTACAAATTATTGCGGCACCTGAAGGTTTTAATATTCCAAAAAAGTCAAAAAATAATAAAGAAGTGACTATTAAGTTTGACGTTCCTGGAATTTACTATTACTTGTGTACACCACATAAAGCAATGGGCATGATTGGTCTAGTTGTTGTAGGTGGCGATACCAGTAACAAAGATGCTATTGCAAAAGCAAAAGCATTAGGAAAAAGTAAAAAGAAACTCAAGAAACTATTAGGAGACCTATAATGTGGCCTTACACCGAAGAAGAAAATGAATTTGTAAGTGAGCAAAAAAAGTCTGATTGGGATTACGACACATATGGTCATGGTGCATAATTGATAAAAACTTTTTTTATAATACTAACAATGATGGTTAGCCCAGAGAATCCAAATTCGGACATTTATGTTATATCTGAACCAAATTTTACTGAGTCTGCTCAATGTTTAGCATTTGTGGAACAAAACACATACGATATAGTTAGAAAAGCAACTACTGAATACCAAGGTCGGGCAGTAGAGGAAATTTACTGTATCGACGAAGAAAGGTTACGCCAAGTAATTAATTCCTTAGAAAAACAGGAAAATAATTACAAGTCTATTTAAAAATAAGTGACTAAACCATGTGATAGAAAGGGGCCTTATAGCCCCTTTCTTATTGGTTTTGATTCATATACAATATATGGCACTTTAATTATTTTGAATCACCCTGTAAATACTATTGGAGATCGTATTTTACGGAGGGGGTAAGTACATCATGATAGATCCTATTAGTGCCATGGCGATAGCAACCACGGCGTTTAACACTATAAAAAAAGGCTTTGAAGTAGGCCGAGATATCGAATCAATGTATGGCGATGTAGGTAAATGGATGGGTGCAGTATCTGACATTGACCAAGCCGCCAAGATGAATAAGAAACCACCACTCTTCAAAAAAATATTTGCAGGTTCATCAATCGAAGAAGAGGCAATGAATATCTTTGCGGCTAAGAAAAAAGCCGAAGCAATGGAAGCAGAACTTAGACAATATGTCAACATGGTTCATGGTCCAAACAGTTGGAATGAAATACTCCAACTACAAGGCAAGATAAGAAAAGACAGACAAAAAGCAATCTACGCCCAACAAGAGCGTCAGCGTGAAATTCTTAATGTTATAGGTATTGTAGTATTAGTGGCCCTTGGTGCCGCAGTACTAATTGGAGGATTATCTATATTAATTGACGTTGCCGGTCATCCAAGAACGTGGTAGTATATGTATAGTCTTATTCTTGTTATAGCTCTAACAATGGTGCCTTTTCCTAGTCTAAGTAGCGGGAAAATGTATCAACCAAAAAACGATAAAAAAATCTTCGGAACGCCAAGACCATATACTAGACAACAGCAGATTCAAAGAGGAACGCGAGAAGAGAAAAAGTTCACAACATGCCGGTTAATGAAAACTATTAAGTCTAGAACAACCGGACAACAAGCCTGTATTTACAGGGGAGGGAATAGAACATTTGAGTTAATGTATGAAGATAATTGTCCCAAGCAATACCAGTGTGTATACAATCCTGGGCAAGAGGAACCTAACATTGATAGTGTGATAGAAAGTTTAAATCAAATAAAGAAGTAAATGACTGTGTTTGAACATGAAAATTTCAAAGTTGATCTTACCAAGTCCAACAAGGCAAGATTATATAAAAATGGACTTTTAATGTTTATGGGCGATGGTTATAAAGCAATTACAATGCTTATAAGAAATGCCAAAGATCCTGAGCCAGTCAGAGAAAGATTTCAAGCACAACTCAGTCAAAGAGAAAAGCCTAAATTTCAAAAAAATGATATGGACTCATTAAGAAAAGAAGCGTATTTAGAAGAAGAAAAGCGTAAAGCCGAAGAACAAAAGAATCAACGTAAAAAAGTAATTCGAAGGCCAAGTATAAGATGATACATGTATTTTTATTAACAGTATATTTAGGACAACAAGTAGTAAGCAAAGATATGTACTTTAGAAGTGTTGATGATTGCAAATACTTTGCTGAACGATTGACTAATCAACCAGCAGTTCCAAACAGGACCGCAGGCGAAGATGTTCCTTTAACAAGGAAATATGTTGCCGTATGCGAACCACGTCTAGTAAACTCTAAACAACAAAATGTTTATTGAGCTACTATAAAGTCTTTATCAATTTCATATTTTTTAATTTTATGAATGAGTAATGTACGCCCGATACCTAGGTTTCTGGCGGCATGGGTCTTATTATTATTGTACTCTTTTAGTGCTTCACGGATGCGTGTTTCTTCTAGTCTTGCTATTTCGTCAGTCAATCCAATGGGCTCGACTTGATCGAAAAAGTCTAACTGTTCCCATATCCATGACTGCTCTGCTTCATTCTTCTTACTCATATATTCTAGTCTCCTGCGACTATTAGGTGTAAAAATATTTACAGTTGCATAAATACAGTAGTATTTAGTACTGAGGAGAGCACTACATTGACATTACGATTTTTATTTGCCATATTAATATACATCTCTGCGTCCGTTGCGTATGCCGCAGATCCCATTATAACAAACAGTACGTCTAACTCTACAGTGACTACAAAGGGCGAAACAGAAACAACAGTCAAAAGTCCTCCCCCAAGTGCAATTTCTCCTAGCATGAATAATAGTAACAGTGATCTATGTACAGTAGGTATTGCAGGAGCAGTACAGACTCAAATTCTTGGTATAAGCGGTGGATCTACTGTTAGAGATATGAATTGTGAAAGGTTAAAATTAGCAAAAACAATATACGACATGGGTATGAAAGTTGCCGCAGTAAGTGTTATGTGTCAAGATGAACGCATTTTTGAAGCAATGGAGATGGCTGGCACACCTTGTCCGTTCTTAGGTAAAATTGGCGAAGAAGCTCAAAAAGAATGGGACGCTAAGCCTGAGCTAAAGCCTAATACCAAAAAGGATACTGCTAACAATGACAAACTTAAAGGCGCCGCTATGGGTGTTGGTAGTGTTTTGTTGCTTTTGCTTCTCCTTTAACAGTTTAGCTCAAACAACTACATCACCCGATTCCTTAAATTTAAACAACGGTACAGTTACCAATCCACAATTTGGTTGTCCTGCTGGTACTACTGCAATGACAGTTAGTAGTTCATCTTCAATGCGTTGGGGTGAATGCGTTAATACCTTTGCAATTAGTTATGCAATTAATCAAGCATTATCACAAAGCGGTATTAGTATTGATAAAGTACACTACGAATGGAAGTACATTCACTGTTTTAACACACCAGGCACCTTTTGTAACAATAATATCAGCAATAGAGTAAACACAAATACAGGTGAAATTACTGATGATACTTACTGGGATGAGTTAGTTGTTGTTATTGAAATAACCGATAGTGGTGGCAATGTAGTACAAACTAAAACATGGACTATGGATAAATGGTATGATTACCTTGCAGTAAATCCTCATAGTGCAAATGAAGTAAAAGAAGGTTCCACATACTGGCAAATACATCAAGACAATATAGAACTTTATAATCATGTAGATAAATTAGGAACAATATATGCTCCTAATCAATTAGGTGATGTACGATTTAGATTTAATGGATATGACAAAGGCAATTGGGACGGATATTACGGTCCAATAGTAAAAGATTTAAAAACTTGGTTTACATATAGAACAAACCCGTGCAATGATACTGCATTATACGATCCAAGTTGTCCTGGTTATAGCGAAGCATATGCACAATACGAATACAATCAAAATTGTGCCGCCAATGCTCTTTATGATGCAGGATGTCCTGGCTATGCAACTGCATATTTTAACCAGCAATGTACTGCCGATCCGTTATACGACAGTGGTTGCCCAGGATACGCCTCGGCTTATTATACTCAACAGTGTACCGCAGATCCACTATACGATAGTGGCTGTGATGGTTATGCGGCAGCATACTACACACAACAATGTACGAAGAACCCCCTCTACGACAGCGGGTGTGACGGTTATGCTGCCGCATATTTACTCCAACAATGTACTGCAAACCCATTATATGATAAAACGTGCGATGGATACGAAACTGCATACTTTAATCAACAATGT
>MDTG01204074.1_pt1 | contig 15730 bp, 12 predicted proteins | sample 811421 | NCBI WGS metagenome assembly MDTG01 (sample SAMN05326645, study PRJNA326480) | marine metagenome | isolation source: seawater | place: Pacific Ocean: South East | collected 2011 | reverse complement strand
TTGGTACTATGGATGCCATTCTCAGTTTGTTGGGATTGGATTTTTATCGTGATAGAACAGATGAGATGCGTAATAAGAATAAGGGTAAGAATCGTACTGTAGATAAAAAAGTAAAATTAAAGACTAAAGTTAAAATTAAAAATGCTATAAAAACTCCGAACGGAAAGAAATTATATAATGAATTTAAAACCCAAATTGATCCTAGAACTAAAAAACCTTATACTGATGCAGAAGCATTAAAAAGAGTTAATAGGATAGTTCGACAAAGACCAGAAGCATTTCAACCCCCACCAAGACAAGTTAGACCCAATGCACCTGCACCAACTACTCGTAATTTGGGAAATATCACTCGTCGAGGTCTTAATAAGTCCTTTGGTCGTGGTGCATTAAAATTTCTTGGAAAAAATAATGTAAAACTTCTTGGTAAGGCATTTCAAAATACTTTTGGTAGAATACCTGTTTTTGGCACATTATTGACAGCTGCATTTTCAGTTTTAAGCGGTGATCCTTGGAAACAAACTTTATTTAAGACTGCAGGTGCAGGTATAGGTGGAGCATTAGGTACTTTATTACCTATTCCTGGTGTAGGTACGATCCTTGGTACAATGCTCGGTGAATATGTAGGTGATTTATTATATACTGGATTTTCTGGCAAACCAGATGGCGGTTGGAAAGAAGTCGGAAAGAGATTGAAAGAAGATGTTATGGGAATACTTTCCGATCTTGGAAAGATGATGGTGTATATAAAAAATAGTTTTGGAAGATTTTATGAGGGATTACCTAAGATAAAAATACCAGATTTTCCTAAAGATCCTCCTGGATGGATACCAAAATGGGTAAAAGGTAGAAATTTACTTTGGAAGACTGCTAAGATCTCACTTAAAGCCATGATGGGTCCTTATGGATTGATGATGGGCAGATCTATACCGAATGTGCTATGGATGGCAAATCCTATGAATTCGGTAAAATTATTACATCAATCATTCTTTAAACCATTTGAGAAACCACCAAAAGGTCAAGAAGAAGAGGGATCAGCGATAGCTGGAGTTAAAGGTGATGACGATAAATCTAAAGATAGTACATCTGGCACTAGCAGTAGTGGAGGTGATAAATCAAAGTATGATGATGGATATGAAGATGGATATGAAGATGGAAAGAAAGGAGTTGAGTATAAAGGTGAATTAGGTATACCTGTAACAAAAGAAAAGAAAAAGAGAACAGATAAAGGACCAGGTTATCAGAATCAATGGTGGGATGTAGCAGATTTATTCCCAAATAAGAAAAAAACTGAGACTGAAAAACAAAAACCAGACTATGAGACTGTCTATAAGGGTGAATTAGGTATACCAACAACAAAGAAGAAAACAAGAACAGATCAGGGAGAAGGATACAAAAATCAGTGGTGGGATTTTCTTGATGTATTCGGAAATAAAAAAATTGAAGAGAAAGTTTCTAAACCAGTTGGAATAGGACCTCTCGCTGATGGTAATGCTTATGCTGCAGCAATTACTAAAGGTACCTCTGGTATAGGACCTGTCATTAGTGGTGATACATATGGAAAAAGTATATCTAAACCTAAACCTGCAGTAGATAAAAAGAAAAAACCTTGGTGGAGGTTTGGATTTGAAGAAGGTGGAGAATTAGGTCCGCCACATTTCCTCTTTGGATTTGTTAAAAGAGCATTTAAAGCTGTCACTGGTGTTGTTAAAAGTGTTGTTAGTACAGTATCTAATGTTGTAGGTAAAGTGGCACAGGTTGCTATGCCTATACTATCAGTAGCAGCACCCTTTATTCCTGCTTTAGCACCAATTATGCCATTTATGCAAGCAGCTAATGCTGTTAATGCTTTACGATCTGGTAATGTTATGGGTGCTATATCAGGAGGATTAGGTGCATTAGGTGGATTCTTCCCAGGTACTTTTGGTGCACAATCTGCATTTGGTAAATTCATGTCTGGTAATCCAATTGGTCAGGCAATAGGTGGATTTATGACTGGTGGTGTACAAGGTGCTCTAGGTAGTCTTACCAGTTTCTTACCACAAGGTTTCCAAAATTTCATGGGTGGTATCAGTGGATTTATGAATAAATTCCCTTCTATAGGTGGTTTAATAAATGGAATACCTGGTTTAGGTGGTATATTAGGATCATTTGGAGTGACAGGTATAGATGGTGGGGGATTCTCTCCTATGAGTTTATTTGGTGATATTGCAAATCAAATGGGATTTGGTAGTATATTTAAAACTGTGACTGGAATGTTGCAGGGTGGTGGTATGCATGCTGTTATGGATGGTCTTAGAGAGATGGCACCTGAGTTGGGTGTCATACCAGAGGCACTTGGTGTATTTACTGCTAAAGGTAAAAATGCACGAAATAATTTATTAGACTCTAGACAATCACAAATGTCTAAAGCATATGCTATGCAATCTCAATTAGAATTTGTGCCAATGCCTGTGATCATTGAGAAGTTAACACCTATTAGTAGAGCTATACCCATTGGGCAATAAATATACATATGAACGTCACTAAAACTAAAATTAATCTTTACAAGTTTGTGTCCACAACAGGGATACAGGCAGCTAGTGATGCAAAACCAGAAACACAAGCAACCGTAGAAGTACAAACAAAACAAGTTGAAGCAATAAACCAACTTGGTAATGTAGTTAATGGTATTGCAGCAAGTCTTGGTAAGATAGAAGAGATAGAGATAGCACGTGCTAAAGCATTAGCAAAGAAAGCAAGAGAATTTGAACCTGATTATACAAAACCGAAAAAAATAAAATTGAATCTTTTCGGAAAGTTATTGGAGGCATTTAAGATGCCAAACTTCCTAAAAGGGTTGTTCCAAATATTGATGGCATTTTTAAAGAAACTTATATTACTCCCAGTTCTTAAATGGTTGGCAGACCCGAAAAACAAAGAGACGATAATAAAAACTTTCCAAGTAATCTATAAAGTCTTTAGTGCTATTACTAAATTTGTGACCAGTGCATTTGCTATGGGTATAACCTCTATTGCTAAGGCAATCCGAGGGGATGGTATGTCTTCATGGCAAAGAGTATTTTTCTTTGCTAAAGGTATATTAGCATTTGGTGCAATTCTAATAGGACTTAAATGGTTGAATCCTCTTAGGATAGCGAAGACCATGAAGGAGATCGGAATGATCTTCAAAGGTTTTAATGTTGCGTTATTTAATTTTAGAAATGCATTAAGAGCAAAAAGAGGTCTTAAGGCACTCAAATATGGTAAAGGTGTTGCAGGCACCAAGTTCTTACGCAGAGCACCTGGATTTACAAAAGGTGCATTAATCACTGGTGGTTTACTCTCTGTAGGTAGTATCATAAGAGATATGAATACAGGGGATGAGGGAGGAGACGAAGACGTACCAGAAAGAAGAATGGGAGGTCCTATTGGTAGGAACCAAGGGATGAGAAAAATAAGTAAGTATGGTGGTATGATTAGAGGTCCCGAGACTGGATATCCAGTTTCAATGGACGGAGGTAAAACTACATCATTTATTGGTCATGGTACAGAACAAGTCGCTACCGATAAGAAAGGTAGTGGTTATGTTATACCAATTAACAATGCTGCAACAAGAGCAAATCCATATCTAACAGACTTTAATAAAATAGCAGCTATGGGTATGGGTATGCCTGAGATGTTCTTAGGTGGTTTATTTAAAGGTGCAGGAAACTTATTATCAGGAAAATCATGGGGTGGAACTAGAGGTGTAGGACCAGTCGCTAGTGGTGCAGAGTATGCTTCGAGATTATCAGGTGCACAAACTAATTCACCAAGTACAAAACCAGGTTTCTGGGGTCAGGTTGGTAGTTTCTTAACTAAGGGTGATGGTAATATAAGCGGTGCACAAATGATAGGTAGAGCACTGGGCAATGAACGAGCAGGTGCTTCTGTTGGTAATATACTTGGTATATTCCAAGGTGGTGGTAGCGGTCCTGATGGACAAGCAACTGGCATGGATATAATAAGAGGTGTAGCAGGAAACTTCTTAGGTGGAACTAAAGCAGGTGGTTATATCAACGCTGCTCTAGGAATTGGAGATATACTAAAAGGTGAAGGAAACTGGGCATCTAAGTTTAGAGATATAGCAGGACAATATGGTGATACAATAGCGAATTTAATTGGTGGTAAAACTGGAGCTACAGTTGGTAATTTCTTAGATTCGTATTTTAATGGAACTGCAGGTGGAGGTTCTATTGCAGAAATGTTGGGAGGTGCTGCCTCTGCAGGTGTAGGACGTATAGCTGATGCTGCTAATACTACCACTGGCGGTGGTTATAGTGGTGGTATGGGAATCACCGATCCAGATGGAGGAATGAAAGCTGCCAAGATAGTTGGTAAGTCAATGTTGGATAGAGGATATACCGTATTTGGTCATCCTCATTTTAGAAATAATAAGTTTTCAAAAGAGATCGGTGCAAACGCAAAAGGTTTTGATCCAAGTGGAAGACAACCTGTAGGTGGAGGTCCTTTTCATAGTAGAGGATTAGGATTAAATATTGCAGATTATAGACCAGGTGATCAAGGTGCTAGATTAAGAAACTTATCTGATTTCTTGAGAGGTCAAATTGATACATTCAAGATTGTACAAATTGTACACGATAAGTGGGGCATGTGGTTTGCAGGTCAAAAAGAAAAGAAAGGACCTAGTAGATATGGATATCCAAATGCTATTGGTGTAGGAATTGCTGATAAAACACCAGAGGAAACAGGTGTAGGTTCGCAACAGGCGATCGCTAATAATCAAAGATCTATCATGAAGAAAGCACTAGAGGGTGGTGATGGTAGTATAGGTGATGCTGCTTTGAATATTAGGAAGGTCTTCAATCAAGCGTCAGCTGCTGAGGGAGGTGCAAGTAAATCTTTATTTGGTGGTGATTTCTTCTTGGACATACTCAATAAAGAAGATAATAAAATTAGTGATATGTTTATGAGTAATTCTGATTATCAGAAAGGTCTTGACGCATTTTCATTAGCACAAGATAATGAAGGGTTATCCAACTTCTTGTATAAGAAGGGTGCGAATGAAGATCAAGCCATGAATTATATGAATTTAATTGATGGTGATTTATTCACAAAAACTCCTCTATTTAATAATGATGATAGTGCTTATAGTTTCTCAGATACTTTAAAAATAGGTAATAGTTTATATACAACGGATGATGGTAAGTCTGCTACAGATTTCTATGCAAAGAAAAATGCAGGTGTCACAGATAGTGAAATCAAAGATAAGAAAAAATCAGTATATACTGCATCTGACATGATGTCAGGTAAAGCATTTACAAGACAGAAAGATGATTCTCTTATAAGTAAAGCAAATAAAGGACAATCAAATGTAAATAGAGTTGGTGGTGGAGAATTTGGTGCACCAAACGCTGATTCTGACGAGAGGTCAAAAGAGTATTATCAGAGAAAAGCATCTAGAGATAGAGAGCACGCCATGAGTGCTATGAATGATAAGATTCAAGCGACTATCCAAACAGCATTAGCATCAGTTCAAGCACATAACAGTTCAGTTCAAGCATTAGTACAATCAGAAAACCAAAAGGTTCTACAGATGCAGAAAAATGCCAAAGAAATGGCAGCGAAAGTTAAGAGAGCACATAAGAATAGACAACAAAATCAAAACCAATCTGCGATTGCTTAAATTATGCCAAGTACAGTAAGAAAAAGTTCAATACAAATATCTAGACCTGGTGAGTGTCAATATCGTCTTAGTATGTACAGGGATGATAAGAGACTGTCAAATAAAGAAGGTGCGTTTAACTTAATAACTTTTTGCAGAGGTTGGGAGATATATGAATCTATAGACTTACATACAATGGAATGTGAGTTTATATTTGAGGATGCAGCAGGTTTGATGGGTTCTTTAACAGGAACAGAGGTATTCAAGTTAGAGATACAAAGTTTCCCTGTAGATAAAACATACTACTTTAGGTCATATGGCATCTATGATCGTATAAGAGCAGGACAAACCAATGAAATTTACTTTATTAAATGTTATAGTGATGAATTTATTAAGAATGAATCTATTAATGTTTTTGGTAATTCAGAGGTAATATTTAATAACCAATCTAAAGCAGAAAATATAATAGAAACATTGGTGAAGGATAAAAACTATTTGGGATCAAATAAAAGACTCTTTACTGAAGAAACTTTGAATGAGCATTCATTCATAGCACCCAATTGGAGACCATTTGATGTTATACCTTGGGTTTTGTTAAGAACTATTCGTAAATCACAAAAAGGTGGTAGTTTACAGAATGGTTTTGTATTTTTTGAAAACTCTTTGGGATTTCATGCAAAATCATATGATAAAATGATAGAGGACATAGAGAAACAAAGAGAAAATAGTACTACTAATCCTACTACAGGTGAAGTAAAGATGTATCAGTATGTTCATGACATTAAAAATACAGAAAGTCCTATTGATAATCAATTCTTGATTGATTCAGTTGTATTTCCTGATGAAGCAACAACAATGAGAAATCTAAGACATGGTATATACTCAGGATATAGTGTTGGATTTGATCCTGTATCAATTACATCATCAAAGATGGGATTAAGTAAAGATATGTCAAGCACAGCATATACTTACAATCTTGAACAAATTTGGCCAAGGATGGCACATTTAAACGCAGGTAAATCTGTAAATCCATTGACTCATGTAGATAAGACCATGAGAGAGCACATGTATCATCCTAAAAGGATTAGGTATTGCGGTTTACCCAACCAGTCATTTGACCCCAAATTTCAAAATAACCCTCAAGCATCTTACGAACAACTAGCAGAACTACAAGCATACAGGTATATAAGAAGAGAGACACTTAATCATATTAACTTAAAGATAGTCGTACCAGGCAATCTAGACCTATATGTTGGGTCAGGAATAGACATTATAGTACCAAGTATTGCTAAATCTGGAGGTGGATATGGAAGAAATTCAAGTGTCGATCGTAAGTATAGTGGGCGATACCTGATAAAGACCTTGACACATTCGATAACTCAGGATAAACTAAGAACAGAGGTAGAGTTGATGAAGGACTCTATTTTAAGATAAATAGTTCTGTATCAAAGAGGTACAATCATGAAAACAATCGAAGACCATATCCAACAGGATAAAGACATCATCGAAAACCCAATGGCATCACCTGCAGCACGCAGACATGCTAAGGTAGAACTACATGAATTAGAAGAGTACGCAGAGCATCACAAAGATGAAATTGCAGCAGGAGATCATCACGATCCTAATGCTCTAGAAATATTCTGCGATTTACACCCTGATGAACCAGAGTGTCTAATTTATGACGATTGATGATTTTATTCTAGGTCATTGGCATAACAGACAACAAGCACAAAGTAATCCTCACTGTTTTTCTCAATGTGAGATAATATGGGAAAGAGAGGGGGATTTTTTTGTTTCTAAAAATTTTTATAGATTTCAAGAACATAATCCTTATAGACATAAAAGGCATAAGTGGGTGCAAACATCCTCTACAACTGGTATTATGGAGAATTATCGCCTTGACTTGACACGACATGAAGAGTGTGATATGATGTTCACGTATCACGATAATTCGTGGCATGGTAAACTAGATAGTACAAAATGCCTTGGAGAAAGAGGTAATCGCATAGTATCAGAAATTCATCTGTATGGCGATAAACTTACTTCAAAAGATCAAGGATTTGATAGTCAAGGTAATCTTGTCTGGGGAACTCCCAATCTATTTCATTTTATTCGACATGGAAGTTAAAGAAAAACTAAGAGCACAAGTAAAGTCCAGATTTTATTATCTGTTCTGGGGGGCAGCAACTGTCTCTGTATTTGCAGGACAATTATTTGTAGGATGTGGATTCCGTAGGATGGCAGAGTCTAATGATGCTATTTCTGCAGATATTAATTTATTGGTAGAAGTGCTTACTGCACCATCATCAGGAGAACTTTACTATGAACCAGACAGTCCTTACGAGTACTTAAAATATTAAGTAAGTCTAAAGACATTCTAAAGTTATTGACAATATGTTAGGATTCCGATATAATTAGTTATCAGTAATTAAATTAATTGTTATGAGTGGAGACAACTTACATGGAAAACAATCCATGACTTTCTACTCTGACTGCATGACTGAATCCAAAAGAATCCTAATTAGACAAATGACTTATCAGACTGCAACGGTCAAGAATTCAGAATTAACAGATGCAGAATGGGTAGAGATGATTGCTTTAAAGGCAGCAATCCAAGAATCCCCTTCATCGGTGCACCCCACAAAGATGGAGAAGTTTACCGAACTTCTCATTAGATCAGATAAAATTTATAGAAAACCTTGGAGGAATGGAAGTCCACTATCGGAATAAATAATAAAAAAGATAGTAGATAAATGGCATCCACCATTGATGGTATATTTAATGAAAGAGAAGTAAACTTCGTTGGTAAAGACGGTTTCTTCTGGTGGGTTGGTGAAGTTGAGGACAACGAAGATCCTATGGAACTTGGTAGGGTCAAAGTTCGTATTCTTGGATTTTATACAAACTTTCAAGGAGGAACAGTAGCAGACTTACCTTCATCTGCTTTACCTTGGGCAACAGTATTACAGCATACTTCACAAGCAGGAAATGACGGACAAGGAGAGTCAGCAGGTCAACTGCAACCTGGTGCTGTTGTTATGGGTTTCTTCATGGATGGAGAACATGCACAAATGCCTATAGTAATAGGTGTGATGAGAGTCAATAAATCTGATGCAACTAAAAAGACAAGAGATTTTGCTTTTACTGATCAAGACATACCTGTAGGTGTAGCACCTAACAATTCTGCTATACATCCTGGCGATAAAAATACAGCAAATCCATTAGCACCATTAAGACAGAGCACAAATAATACTGTAGGATTACCTGGTTCATCTACAACTTTATTGGGTGGTAGTGGATCACCTAAAAATATAGGATCAACAAAGGGTATAAAGGGAAGTTATGCAAATCCAATTAAACCATTAGACCCAACACAACCAATTCCTGTAGCGAATGGTGTTGGAGGTCCTTGGAAAACATTAGAATATAAACTATCATATCTTATAGAAGATCTTGCCAATACTGCTGCTACTTTGGTGAAGGCAGAGAGTGGTGAGTATCTTGATTTGATAAGTGGTAAGTTGATTACCAAGGCAGAATTAACAGTTAATGTTAATAATTACTTGGGTTCTTTATTTGCTCAGGTTATATCTGCTATGCGTCAGGCATTAATTAATTTAGCAGAAGATCTTAAACTTACTAACATGCTCCTTTTATCTACAGGAGTTCCATATAATATAATAACTGCAGTACAAACAGCAATTACAAAGGTATTGACATCAGCAGTTGCATTAGACGCATCTATTGCAACATATACTGCTACACCATTAAAAACTGTCACTGACACTCTTGACCAATATCTTTCTAATTCCTTAGATAAATCTACATTTGTCATTAATACAGTAGATACTATAACATCCAATATAATTACAGATGTTGCTAAAATAATTAAAGATATCGGTGATTTAACTACATCTATCACTACAACAGTAAATGGTGTAGGAGAAGCAACTAAAATAATTACTGCGTGGGAAAAATCAACAGGTATATTTCATCTACAAACTGCAGTTGAATATGATGTTGTAAATATCACAAGCATCATTCAACTCATTAATAATTTTAGTAGTGATAATAGATCTATCAATAGTAGTAAATCTTTAGGATGGTATCCTTTAGTTGGTATGTCTGCAAATAGTTTTATAGTGACTGTAGCAGCAAAAGATTCTACACATGTATATAATGGACAGGGATCTGGAAAGGGATATAAGATAGATGGGAGATTTGCACCAACCATACCATTTACAGTAGGCAGAACTTACAAGTTTGATCAATCAGACGCAAGTAATAAAACACATCCTCTCCTATTCTATAGAGAAGCAAATAAAAAAACATTATATGATATGGATGTCACTGTAGTTGGTACAGCAGGTGAGTCAGGAGCATATACAGAAATTAAAATTACAAGTGATACACCTTCAACGCTTCATTATCAATGCCTAAATCACGGATTTATGGGTCATAATGTTCAAATAAACTCACTTGATCCATCAGTTGATCAATTATATGATGATGCAGATCCATATTTAACTTCAGCAAAAAATCATGTCAATGGATCTTTTGAGTTATATCTTGGTACACCTGGTCGTCAAGGTGAGGTGCAGAAAAAAGTAAATGGTACAACTCATACTTCTCTATTGTATAATAATTCACATTACGCAGAGAAAAAAGCAAGAGATCAATATAGACAGGATAATCCTAATGCTACCGAGGCAGAGATTGCAGCAGCAGTTGAGGATTATAGACTATCATCAACAAACAATAGAGGAGATATTGGTTCAACAGTAGCAGATCATATCTCATGGGCAGGTGTTTTAACACAAGAGGTTCATGGTGATGATTGTAAATTAGTAAATGGAACTTATGCTAGAACTATTGATGGTGATTATCACTTAAAGGTGACTGGTAATTGTCATCTAGAAGTTGGAGGTGGGTTCTTCTTTAGTGCAGAGGGATACGATGCTTCTACAAGTATGCCACAGAAACACGCAATTAAATTTGGATCTGACGTAGATATGAATGTCGTAGGTGCATCATTAGAATTACATAGTTCAGAGTTTAGATTAAATTCTATCACATCAAAGATAACTGGTGTACAATATGAGAACTCATATCAACAACAGTCGAACAGTGGATTAGAATTAACTTTCAATGCAGAGAGTTCTATCCAAATAGTCACTCCACATATATTAGAATTAATTAATACAGAAAAACCAACAAGCAATAAGACACTTGTTGGTAAGAGGACAGTAGTAAACGGTGGTATAGAAATATTAATGAAACCAACTAAGGAATCAGACTACTATGTATCTCTTACAAATACCAAAGCAGCATATAAACAGATCATACCAGACTCATACACCATCAAGAGAGGTAGTGCCAATTTACAGACTGTCTAAGACCACTTGACTTGAACCTCTAAATATATTATACTGAAGGTAATCAAACAACTACATCATGGATCCAGAACTACAACCGTTTTTATCACACATTTTTATCAATATGTCAAAACGTTCAGTTAAGTTGATGGACGATGAGGGATATGAACAAGAAGTGAATTTCAAATTTGATGAGGAAGGTGCACAAGGTTTCGCTGAAACTATTGAGAAGATTAGTAATTCACTTGATTCAGACATGATTACCTATTGTTTTGCAACTTCATGACTAATCTACAAGACATAACACTAGAGGAGGCAGAATCAAATCTGCCTTTCTTAATACAATTGACAAAAAGAAATCGAACAGTTTGGAGAATTAAAAGTCCAGACGGTTCGGTTGCTTTACTATCACCAGTAATACAATCAGGTCCGCCTGTAGATGCTGAGGTCTTGGATCAAGTCGAGGAGTTTAGGGAGAAATTTTTAAACACTCAGGAGGACGACAATGGGACAACTAATTAATTTTCCTACTAAACGCAAGGAAAGTTTAACAGCAAAGGAAGAGTATGATAAAGTACTCACAGATGTAGAAGATAGAATCAAATATCACACCTTAGAGTTGGAAAAAGCAGCAGATTTATATAATTTGCTTTTGAACAATACAGGTGATTGATGTCTTATAAATAATTCTTGTAACAAAAGGTGTGATTATTCGTGGCAACTAAAAAGATATCACAGTTAGAAACAATTTCAGATGCTAACTTGTCGGGGGAAGCAATTCTCCCTGTTGTGGTATCTGATCCATTGATTCCTAACAGGAAAGCAAAGGTAAATCAATTATTCAAAGGTCTAGCACAAGGTACAAAGGATGCACCTGGTTTAGCTTTTGATTTAGATAGAGACAGTGGTTTATACCAAAATGCATATGATCAAGTAGGAATTTCTTTTGGTCAAGGTGGTCTATACATGACTCGCATTGTAAACACTGCAAGTAGTTCATCATTATTTGTGACTGCAGTAGATGATGTTGCTAATAATGCTGACATTGTATTTGCACCTAAAGGAACTGGTTCTGTAAAAGTCACAGGACAATTTCTTATTGGAGATCAATCTTTCGTATTGGAAGATGCACAAGGACCTAAAGCAAGATTTGAAGTAAGTAATGTTGGTACTGGTACTAATACTAGAATCATGACATTACCTGCTATTACATCTGGTAATGGTACAACTTTAGTTGGTGCTGACACACAACAGACATTGACTAATAAAACTATTCTTATTGATGAAGATAATTTAGTTATTACAGATCAAGCGGATGAGGCAATATTCCAACTCAACTGGGCGATAACTACTGGTGCAAGAAGATCATACTTCCTACCTGACGCAGGTACAGTGACTACAACCACTGAACCAACTGCAACTGCATCTACATTATTAGATACAAAAGCAGAGCAAACATCTTTGAATAAGACTTTCGTTAATTTAAAATTAGTTGAAAACGCAGAAGAGGGAACATCAACAGCACAGTTTAATACTTCTTCGTTGACTGCAAATAGAACTATTACCTTCCCTGATCAAAACATCACGTTGGTTGGTACTACAGCAACACAAATTTTATCTGGTAAAACACTGTTGACTGCTATATTTGCAGATCCTTCAGATCAGACGAAAAAAATTACATTTAATATTGCAAACCAAAACACAATTTCTAACGAAACTTTTCAGTTTCCCCCTACGAATCAACTAAATAACTCAGGTGCTATTAACACGCTAGTATCTGAACTTGCTACGCAGGATCTTGCAAATAAGTCTTTGGTCTTACCTGCAATTAAATTTCCAAACAATACATCAGGTCAGATAAGTTTATCAGCAGAGGGTATCACAGGTCCTCGTGTTATTAAGTTCCCTGATGCTGACGCTACTCTGTTATCTACAGAGAACGTTACACTTGATGATGTTCAATTTGGAGCAGGTATCGGTGCTAACAACTTAACTGGTTTGACCAGACAACAACAATTCTTTTATTCTGGATTCTAATAAATGGCTAAACAAGGAATTTTAGCAAAATCAAAACCTAGTGCTGCTACGAATACGTTATTGTATTCGGCACCCATTGATTCATCAGCGAGTACAGTCCTAACTGTAAACGAGCAAGGTGGATCAGGAACTACGTATGATGTTGCTCTTAAAAATTATGATCAAAAGATGACCTTGGGTGCATCTAACTACCTTTTACATGAAGGTGATGTAGTCACAGGTTATAGAATGTCATTGAACGCTGCTGTACCACAAACTGCAGGACTAACAGGTGGAACAATAATAAATTCTACCACTGGAGAACAATCATTCAAGTTTGAATCATTTTATATTCCACCTTTTACTACAATTACAGTTAAGAAAAGAGCAATTCGTTCTGTCACTGTAGAGAGTGTTAGTGGTAATTTTGCTGTGGGTGAGACAATAGTCACAGGGTCAGGTGGTAATACTGCAACTGCTACAGTTTTTGCTGTTGCTGATGGATCAGGAAACACAGTTTTATCTGTAGGTCCTACAACACTTGCAGGATCTGGATCAGAATTTGCTGCAGGTGACAGTATAACTGCGTCTGGTGGTGCTACTGCTACAATCGCTACTGGTGGTATCGGTACTGCTGCTGATGAGTTTACATTTACTGAAGCTGGTGGCACTGAGAATCTTTATCTTGGCACTGAATTAACAGTTCTCATTGATAGAATATATCGTTTTGATGTATCGGATTCAAGTATGAGTAGTCAGGCATTCAAACTATCAACAACTGTCAATGGTGAGTATGGTCCTGATGGAGATGTGACTGCTACAAGTGATAATGGTACGGAGTATACGACTGGTAAGACCACTGTTGGAACTGCAGGATCTGGTGGTACTGCCTATGTTCAATATGATTTTACACAAGATACCAACTTAACAGGAAATCTATATGTCTACGAGGGAACTACATCTGGAAACGCAGGTGCAGGTTTTGGTGGTTCAGATAGATACCTAACAACTTCAAATGCTTTTACATATGCTGAAATATATGTTTATGATATTGAAGGCACATGGACAAACTCCACTAGCAGTTTCTTGTTCAATGGTGTGACATATACTGTCACTGCTCAAACTTCTGGAGCGTACGGTTATGTTCGTAGTTATGCGGGTGCAGTAGCATACATTATCAAAGGAATTAATTCTGCTGATTTCACGACCAGTTCAGTTTTCCAAGATAATCCTAAATTAGGTGGTGCATCAAGAACTGCAGTCACTGTAAGTAGCGTTGACGTTGCCACAACTGCTGTAGAAACACAAGAGTATCTTCGTAAAGATAATACACTTGCTGCAGATAGTGCAGAAGAAATTAAATCATTAGTAATTGGTCCTGGCGAGAGACTGATTGTTGAATGTGCAGCAGCAGAAGCAAATTTTGTTCTCATTGGATTTGAAGATGCTTCAACTGGATTCACTACAAGAACTTATACCGCAGCAGCAGCATCTAGTTCTGCCTCTGGTGGTTAAGTTTACCCAATAAATACTAGAAAGCGAATAGGAAATGTCTCTAACTAGACTAAAGAATATTATTACGTCCCGAACAGGACGTATCATATATGTCAACCCTGATGACTTTGATGCATCTGATGCCATTGACAATAGGGGAAACTCTGCTTTGCGTCCTTTTAAAAGTTTGCAAAGGGCATTTCTTGAGGTAGCTAGATTTTCATATAGAGTTGGTTTGAGTAATGACGAGTTTGATGCTTTTAGTATCATGCTCTATCCTGCTGAGTATGTAGTAGATAATAGACCTGGCGATGTATTATATACTAACGTTGCACCCATAGATGCAAACTCCAACTTAGATTTAACCTCACCAAACAACGTGTTATACAAATATAACTCAGTTGAAGGTGGTATTATCGTACCCAGAGGTTGTTCTGTTGTTGGTACAGATTTAAGAAGAACAAAGATAATTCCAAAATACGTTCCATATCCAACTACATATCCTGCCTTTGGTATCAATACTGAAGCACAGGTTCCACCAAGAACTGCGATATTTAAGGTCACTGGTGGTACATATTTCTGGCAGTTCTCATTCTTTGATGGAGCAGAAGAGGGAGTATATTTCAAACCAGATTCGGTCACAACATTAGCACCTAAGTTCTCTCATCATAGACTTACATGTTTCGAGTTTGCTGATGGTCTTAATCCTTTATCAACTCTCATTGCAAATGGTACAGTTCCTCAAGCAGATTACTCTGCGGTATCAAATATACTATCAAGAACTGACTTAGAGATCTACTATCAGAAAGTATCTAAAGCGTTTGCTACAATTCCTGATACATCTGGTGATCCATCAACTGACCAAATACAGGCAAGAGTTGAGGAAAACAGAATTGTAGGTCCTATCTCTGATGAATACAGAGTTCTACAAATTACAAGAAATGGACAGACTGCAACTGCTGTCACCGTTGATGAGTTTGATGATCCAAGAGATCATGGATTCTCTGTTGGTGTAAACATTAACGTATCTGGTGTGACTGGTTCAACTGGATCACAATCTGAAGCAGACGCAGGTCTTTATAATGGTTCATTCACTGTGACATCTGCATCTGGAAACGTATTTACTTACCAAATGCAAGGAGAACCAACAGGAAACGCTGTAGGTTCAAACATTGCAGTTAAGACTGAGATTGATACTGTT
>MDTG01104104.1_pt1 | contig 15731 bp, 7 predicted proteins | sample 811421 | NCBI WGS metagenome assembly MDTG01 (sample SAMN05326645, study PRJNA326480) | marine metagenome | isolation source: seawater | place: Pacific Ocean: South East | collected 2011 | reverse complement strand
TGTTAATACTAAAAGACCATTACCACTAGAGTACTGTACATAAGTTGGAGTGTACTTAGTATTTGTTCCACCAACACTAATTGAATCACCTTCAGCACTAACGAATAGATGATTATAAACACCACCAGTACGAAGAACAGATCTACTAATTCCACCAGTTGTAGCAGATACAAAAGTATGAACACCAACGTTTGTAGATGGAATAGTATCTAAAACTTGAACATCAAAAGTATCTGTAGTGATATTAGATGCTTCAATCCACTTATTGCTAATTGGATCAGATGCTCTTGGATAAGCATGATTTGAACCATGACTATCTTGAGCACATGTAAATGTTAATGCACTTTGAGCAATTCCAACATAATCACCATCTCTAAATGGATGATTAGCAATGGTAAGTGTTATTAAACCTGTAGAGGGGTTATATGCCGCTGCAGTAGGTGTAAATGTATCTGTGCCGTCAAATGTATGGGTAAACTGATGCTTAGGACCAGAAGGACCAACATCTAGAGTAATTGTTCCATTATTATGAGTAAGACCCTTATTAGTTGCAGATACAAATGTATGTGCGGTTGTATTGGTAGAAGGAAGTTTTTCTAATACCTGAACCTTAAATGTATTAACAGTTGTATTGGCAATTCCTACCCACTGACCATAAATTGGATCATTCTTTCTTGGATAAGCATGAGTTGTAAGATGATTATCTTTGTCACAAGTGAAGACTACTGATCTTTCTGCAAGTCTAATCTTATCACCATTATGGAATCCATGACCATTAACAGTTAAAGTCATTATACCCGTTGTTGGGTTATATGCAGCATTACTTACTGTATGCTCAGTTCCATCTGCAATAATTGCAACAGATGTATCTGTAATAGTATCTTTATTACGTGGATAAGTATGAACTTCAGTACTCATGCCACAAGTCATTCCCAGGCCAGTTAATGCAATATCAGTACCAACTTTAAGTTTGTGACCTAGTAATACACTACCACCACTTACATAAGTTGATGGAATAGTAGATATTCCTGCATTAAAGACCAATGTATTTGCATTTGGAGCAGATATAAGCTGGAAGGTATCTCCAGTTGGAGAGTTTTGAGCATCTCCTGGGAATATATCAGTGGTAATACCAACTTGAACTACACCACCATTGTTCCATGTATGTCTAATACTTGATACACCAACATTAGCAGTGAATGAAGTTGCTGCTACACCAATTGTTTTAAATGAATATCCTTGTGACCCATCTGGGAAGACAGATGTAGTGATACCTGAAGTAACCGTACCACCAGACACATAAGTATGGGGTAGTGTTGAAACACCTGCATTAAAGGTAAATTGATTTGATGCTGGTTGTGTAATTACCTTGAAAGTATAACCTTGAGTACCATCTGGATATACTGAGTTACCGTAAGTACAGTTAACACCAATATTATCTAATCTAACTTCACTACCAATTCCAATAACACCAGAAATTGATGTTGCAGTAGTTACAGTACATATACCAGTTGTATTGTCATATGTAAATCCATTAATACCAAATTGTTGCCCATATCCTTCAGCACCTAAAACAGGACAAACAAAGTTTAATTCTCTTAATTTAACATCCTCTGTAGCAGTTAAACCATGATTACCAACAGTAAAGATTGTAGCAATACCTGTTGTTTGATCGTATTGAGCACTATGTACTGCAAATGTCTGACCATAACCAACACAGGTCATTCCAATACCAGATAGTGCAAATGTTCTACCAATAGCAGTCTGCTTTACAATTCCATGAGGAGTTGCAGTAGTAATAGTTCCAATACCAGTAGTATTTGTATAAACAAAGTTACTAACATTAACAGAACTAATTCCTGTTGTTACAGTCATAATACCAGTGGTATTATTATAAATTGCGTTGCTAATATTAATTGGTGGATAGTAATCACAAGTAAATGCTGCACCAACAATAGTAATCTCTTCACCAAGACTTAATCCATGCTTTTGTGTTGTTTGTACAGTGGTTATTCCAGTAATTGAACTATAACCAACATTAATGATATTTCTTGGTTTGTAGAACCTTGCAACATTATCAACAGTTACATCAGTAACGTGTCCATCAGTTATACTTGCATTACCAACATAAGTGTAACTTGCTATTCCTACACTTCTAGTTTGAATAGCAACACCAACTGTCTGTAATCCAGATCTATATCCAGATCCAGTTAAACCAATACCAATAGCAGTAATAGTACCTGCAGTAGAGACTACAGCAGTACCACCTGCAGCAACTAGTGGTTGGAATCCATAACCATCAGTTGATCCAACACTGACGATAATTCCACCTCTTGGAACATCATTGACATTAATATCTTCATTCTTATTGTAATCAGATACTACACCATTGAACCCTAGAAGCGTCTGTGTATTGCCATTATGTTGTTCAATCTTATAGTCACCAGGAATAGTTGTAATCTGGTTACCAAGTCTTTGTGGACCTTGGAATATATCGTTTATTAGTATAATTGCATTACCAGCAGTAATGGTATCAATATCTTGTCCCTTATCTTGTAAAATAAATGATGTTGTAATACCATTGAATTTTGTAGATAAGTCATCAAACACAATATTATTATCATATGCCTTAACAAAACTAGTAGTAAATGCTTCGTTAATTGAAGATCTTAAGAATACCCTACCACTAAATCTACTGCTAGTTGTAAGTCCTGTATAATCAATATTATTGCTTGTACCAGTTGTTCCCATTCCAACTGGAATATCACCCCATAATGCTTCAGAGAAATGAATGTCATTATCAATTATATTGTAATTACCAGTATATTTGGTAATAGTTGAGAATCCAGCATGAGTTGCTGCTACACTACCCATCCATGCTCTTCTAACAGTCAATACATTGTTTGGTTTATCAACTCCAGCAACAAGCATTAACTCGTCTTCTACCTTAACTAAATCACCACTGAAGACTGAAGTTATACCACTAACATTAACTACTGTAGATCCAATACCAACAGCAACTGATGATACAGCAGTTGTTACCGCAGTAGACACAATTGGGGATTGAATTGTACCATTAACGGTTATAAGCAATCTATTATTCGGTTGTCTTCCTCTAAATCTATGAGTAGTACCAATACCAACTCCACTTAAACTAACAACTACAGGATTAAATCTAAGAGAATCTGTAGCAGATATTGCAACCTGTATCTTCTGATTATCTAATTTAACAACATGGAATGACCCAGGTAATTTAGTAGTAGTTCCAATACCAGGACCAAAGTCTGTAGCATCAATAGTAATTGCATTAGCAAAGTCATTTCCAGGTGGAATATAATCAATTTGTTCACCAGACACAAAGTAATGATTCTGCAGATTAACTGACTCTTCACTTACGTTTACAATATTGGCATCACTACCGTCAAAGGTAATATCAAATATTGGTTGCTTCTGACAGAATAATCCAAAACTTCTACTATCACCATCAAAATCATCACTAAAGTCATCAATAGGTAGAACCCTATTACCAATAAATTCTTGATATTTTGCTAAGAATGGTAATCCAAAAAGAATCTCATTGGAGACTAACTTATTGTTTACATTAATTGCCTTTTCTCTTGCAGTATCAAAATCTTGAATAGTATTAAGATCAACAACACTTGTTAGATCAGAGACAGCGATAAATGCATTACGATCTTGTGCAGTACCCATTCCAACTATTGATGGATCATAAGAATCTGCTAATAATTCAGCAAACTTTTTATATCCAGAAGTATGATTTAAGTTACTGACCAAATGATCCCATTTTTCAAGAGATATTGGTGATCTTACAGAATATGAGAAGTACTGATAATAGTCATTATCATGCATTCTCTGGAAGAAGCGATTTAACTTACCAGTATCCTTTTGCAATCCTTTTCTGGTTATACTATTAGAACTAATCTTATATTGACCACTAATACCATCAACAGATGATATTAAACCTTGGTTTTGTGTAGATTGACCAATAATAACATCACCTTCAGTAAATTGATCAGCAGATCTTACTTTAAGGAACTCATTTTTAGTATCATACTCTTGAACAACACCAGTATTATTATCTTGAGCAGTTATAACCTCACCCTTTGCAAATGAATCTTTTTCAAGGAATACTTCAAATATTGGGAAGTATGCTTTAGGTGTTACTGTTCCAAATGACTCAAAATTATCAAATAAACCAGGATCTTCTCCAGGTAACAACATATCCTTAATGTTGTAAGTAATAGTTGGGAAGTCTCCTCCAATATTTGGATCTGCTGCAGTTAAAGTAAATAACTGATAGGCATAAGCAGAAGAGTTATATCCTCTACCAGGGAATGCTGATTGGACATTAGTATTCTCAACAATTACTTCTTCACCAACTTTAAATGGGAATTCTTCTGCAGTAGAGAATGTTACAGCAAATGCAACTTGAACATCTTTACTGATATTATTAAAGGTTAAAGTATCAATTCTTGTGCCATTTGGGTTATTAGTTGGCATTAAAATTGGAGTAACATTGTATAAACCAGTTGTATTTCTAACAACTTCTACTTCAGTATCATTAACATCATATCTTAAGAATGCTTCATCATTAACACGACCAGTAAATCCGTCAACAACAACGATATCTGGTGGTATAAAATAGTTAATTCCTGGATCTTTAATTCTAATAAGTGAGAATTTAGATAATGGTTCAATCTTATAAGTTGAAGGTAATGCTGCTGCAGGTCTTAATGTAGTATCTGGTGGATAATCAAATCCAATATCAGTTAAAACAACTTCACTTAATTGACCAATACTTCTACTTCTAGGAAGGAATAGTGCTCCAGTTCCTGCAACACTAACAACCCTATCAAGATATGGCAATGTCTTATAACCCCTTCCTGAGGAATCTAAAGATATTTTACCAACTGGACCACGAGCAGTTACTGAACTAGTTGTAAATTCAATTGTTGCTTCACCTTGAGTCGTACTATAATTACTTCTTTCAGGAGTCTCAAGTATAGTATAATTAAATGTATTTGTAGTTACTCCAGTAATAGTTTTAGTACCATCATACTTACTATCAACAAGAGTTAATCTATTTGGATTAAGTATATTAAAACCATCACTAAATGCTTCCACTTTAGATGCAGACGCACCAGAATTTCTAAGAGGTTTAACACCATAATAAAGACTAGTAGGTGTCTTATCATCAATAATTAAAGTTAGATTAGCATTTTGCTGTCCAATAATACCATTCTTAGTAACTTGGAAGTCTAATGTTAAAGTACTAATTCCAACATTCTCTTCTACAGTAAAGAATGGATCATTAAATGTATTATCAGTATAAAGATTAAATTCAAATGCAGGGAATCCACTATTTGCTAATGAACTATCAGATATATCAAATATAACAGTATTGTTTCTAAATGCTTGAAGTTCTGGGTTGATTGGACTAAATCTACCATAAGATGACGTAGTTATACCAACAATTGAGATATCGTCAGCAGAACTTAACTGCTCATAGAAGTAATCCGATAATTTAATAGTATCCTCATCAATAACAATAATATAATACATTCTAGAATCTTCTAATCCACCAGCAGGAGAATCTGAATTATGAAGAACCTTTTCACCTTGCTTAAATCCATGCCCATACATTGTGAAGGTATTGTTTGATGCATTAACCTGAGTAGATGCAAAAGAGACTGGATTTATTAGTAATCTTCTATTACCATCATCATACTTAACAACAAATGTTGTTGTTATACCAGATTTAACTTCAACTTTAACCTCATCACCATCGGATAATCCATGTGTTGCAGCAGTTGCTACTGTTGCAGTCTTCTTAACAATATCACCAGTTATAATATCACTATAAGTTGTCTTAAATGAATGTTCTTCTCCAGAACCAAAACTAGTAAGACTTAAAAGTCCAATATCATCAGTACCTACACCAACAGAGGTTCCAGTAGTTCCTAAACCAACTTGATTAGTTGATATACCAATAAAATCTTCACCAATTCTTGCAACATATAATTCTGTATTGTCTGTTAACCAATAATTTGTAGAACCAACACTAACCGCAGGACCACTACCACCAGCACCAACGTTATAGATTACTTTTTCACCAGTCAACAAACCATGACCAGGAATGTGAATTCTATCTTTAATTGGACTAAAACTATCTACACCTGCACCTGCATTTTGATAATAAGTCTTACCTACTTTCTTAGCAGATTTTAAAACTTGTGTATCATAAGTTGCAATATAAGGAGACATCCATTCACTTTGTTCTACCTGTACACCTGCAACAAAGAATGTAGGTGTGCTATTTAAAGTTGCTCTAATAGTAGTTCCTACCCCTAAAGCAGCACCATCAGCACCAAACTTCATTCGATGTGGATTAGCATTAGTTGCTGTAGTAAACTTATATCTCTTCCATTCTCTAGTAAGAGTTACTTTTTGATGATAGTAAACATTTACTCCAGTATCATGTAATATCATCCATACTTCTTCACCACCAAACTCACCTTTTAAAAATGCAGATACAGTATGAACATTACCTGAAAGTGTAAATGTACCGTTTTGTAGTACAATAGTATCAGTAGTAGATGTTGTTGTAGCAATTCCAACCTTAGCAGCAGCAATATTACCATCTGGAGTCTTAGAATGGTAGAATGTTACTGTTCCTATTCCATTACCAACTTCTGCTTTACTCCAAGTACTTCCAGTAAGAGAAGGAGATACAGGATCAGAATATAAAACTAAATTCTCACTTATAGGTCCAATTGAATCTTGTGGGTTAAAATAAAGAACCCTATCCAGTTTATATTGAGTTGTTGTTGTATATCCAGTATTAATAGTGAACTTTCTTGGTTTCTCAGATAACTTATCACCTGCTAAGTGTGATTGGTTAAGTGAAGAACCATCAATATTTCTTTTTACTCTAATTCTAGAGTTATTTGTGTCAATATTTAAAACCTTAAACTGCTCATTGTTTGCTTCATAAACATCATCTACTGCTAATGTTGGGAATGTTAATGTTCCAACAACACCAATATAAGTAGTAATTCCAGTAGCACTTGCTGCTGGAAGATCAGTTTCTAATGTTAATATATTTGTAGTAACACCAACAGTATAACTCTTACCAAATTCTGTTGCTAGAATATTTAAATTCTGTATGTTTACAAGATCACCAACAGAATAATTATGAGCAGTTGATCCAAATCCAACAAATCTACCTTTACCAAGAATTGGAGAGAATTGAATTCCCTCTTGTTCTTCGATATTAAGAGATATTGTATTAACACTCTTACCTTCTAATTCAGATATTCTTGCATATACACCAGTACCTTCAGTTCCTTCACTATTAAAGAATATATTGTCACCTATAGCGTATCCATCACCTGGAGCAATTATATTAACAGTTTCAACAGATCCTGGTACTGTAGCAACTACTTCAGTAAATCCTTCACTGAATACGTTAGGTTGTATAAACCCTTTATACCTAGATTTATTACCCCTAATAGCATAATCACTAGTATACCTAACCCATTCACTACTATTAATATCAATAAAATCTAAACTAGAGAATTGACTAAAGTTATAACGATTTGATTTACCTTTAAATGTCTTTCCAATAACATAAAGGAATACTGGTTTTAAATACCCAGCAAATGGTCCTGCAACCTCCTGTGAGGAATCAATAGTTAAGAAGTAAGCATACGTACCATTTGGGAATTCAGGGGTCTTACAGAAGCGTCCATTGTGCTCATCTAAGTCTCCTCCACCAACAAATGTATAATCTTCTACAAAAGTTCCAGATGCATATGAAGGAGGTCTAATTCCAGACACATCAACTCTTAATTCATAACCAGTATTAAGTCTTCTTACCTGTCCACCTTCTCTATTAGCATATCCATAGGGACCATAAATTGGATAACCATCATATGCCCATCCAACAATAGGTGAGTGATATTTTGTAGTATTTGATTCATTAAAGATATCTGCTCTATACAAAGTTGAACCATCTACATCAACAGATGTTGAAAGAAGTTTTCTTCTTAGTTCTCTAGGTGCAAATGCATGACAATACTCAATTTCTTTATTTGATGCTAATCCAAGAGCAAGAACACCATCATCTGCAGGAATTTGACCAGATAAAAGCAATCTTTGAACTAAATTAAGATTCCAAGATTTAATTTTTACATCAAATTTAGCACCACTACCAGTTGGAACAACCTCTATAAAAGTATTGGTGTTTTTATAACCAAAACCAGAGTTAATAATCTTAATTTCAGTAATTTTTCCGTCTACAACAACTGGAGTTATAATTGCACCCGCACCATCACCAGTAACCGTTATAGATGGTATTGAATTATATCCTTCACCTTTATTATTAATAATAACGTCAATAATTTCGCCAGCAGATGATACAAGAGGACTTAATTGTGCATTTACACCATTAATAAGAGTAACTACTGGTTGGCGATTATAATTCATAATCTCATTATCACCATACCCATTTCCCTTATCACTTAAAGATACAGATTCAATAGCACCTGTAAATAAGGGTCTTACTTTTGCCCTAAAGTCCTGTCCAGCAAATGTTTGAACTCCAATAGGTCCATCAACACTAACTATGATTGGAGTATATGTTAATTTGTGTTTTCCAGTTCCCTGATCTTCAAAATCAAAGAACCTATTATTTGTATAGAAATAATCTTCATTAAGACTTTCTCCTGCACCAACTTTAACCTTTCTAGCAATTCTAATATTATCTTTATCTACAACTTTAACCAAATATTCTGATGTTGAAGCAACTCCAACAGGGAATGAACCACCTTCATTAATAAAGATAACAGTCTCTTTGTTCTTATAACCGTGATCTTTTATGTTTAAAACATTATTGTTAATGTTAACATCAAAAGGATCAAAATATAGAGTTTTATTTTTATATCCAGCACCACCATTAACAACTTCAATAGAAGATACTATATTCTTCTTATTAAATGCTTCAATAAATTGAAGACCTTCACCATTTCCAGTAAAATCTACTGTGTTTATTCCAGCAACAGCATCCTTATAATTACCATACAATTTAATGGTATTTTCATCAACTATACCTGCAAAATAGATTGATTTATCAACCAATCCACCAACAACTGTTTGATCAATACTCTTATATACAACTTGTTCTTCAGGTCTTAATTTGTGATGAGTACTAAAACCAATAGTATTATCAGCAAGGTTTACATCAGAATATTCTTCTGCAGTATTAAACTGAATTCTATAAGTAACGTTGGATAAATTACATTTTGCTTCTGCACCATTACCTTCTCCACCAAAAATAGATACTGTTGGATTACCACTGGAAGAAATATAATCAAAACCCTTCTCAAAAATATCAATACGTTGTAACGAACCAGTAACATTACATACACCAGTTGCACCTGCACCTACATTTGAGGTTCCTGCCCCTACACCATCTGCAATATGCAATATGGGTGGATTAATAACATCATAGTTAGAATCGCCTAAAGCAGAAACATCAATGCTTTCCAGTTGACCATAATATACCAAATCACTAGACTTATAGTTTAATAATTCAACACCATTAAGGAACATTCCAATTTGTCCTGGTGTTGTATTTTCAGATTTATCAGGTATTTCAGGTTTACTGAACTTTCTAACAATATTTTGAGTTTTTATCTCCTTATTATAAAAATCTAGCAATTCTATCTTATTGTCAGTTACTGTACCAAATACTCTTACAAAAATACCATTTCTAATATTTGACTTACTTGTTGCAAGACTAATTGTACTTGCATTAACCTTTTTAACGTAATATTGACCTTCAGCAATATTAAGGGGTATATTATTATTTGCACTATACCAAACAGGGTCACCACTATAGAATGGGTTTGAACCTATGTTCATCTCAAACCCATTAAATTTGCCCACTAAAGGTCACTGATTGATCTATGGGTACAATTGGAGTATTAAAGTAATCTGGTAGGGAAGGAGAGACTACATACGCATCTCTAACACCTTTTGAATCTACTGATGTGTAAACATTTTGTAAATTAGCAGATACTTTTGATAAATTGGGAAGATTGGTCGCTGAGACTTTAGATATTCCTCGTCTAACAACAAATGATAAATTTGCAGTTATAAGATTCGCAGGTAAATTGACATCAAAGGTTGTTTCATCACCTACAGCAAGAACACTTACATCGTAGATAGTTCCATCACTAGCAGTTAACGTACCAATATCACCTAAAGTAAATATATGAGGATCATTTGTTGATAATCTATACTGTGCTGCACCATTAATATTATTGGTTAATTTTATAATATTAGATACATCATATTCGGGTGTAATATTAGAAACCCAACTCTTATAAATCTGTTCTTTAGAATCAAATCCTAAAGATATAATTTCAACTTGATCTCCTGGTTGATAATAGTTTGATCCCTTAGCATCATAAATTAACTCACCAAGAACACCAGTTATTTTAACTCTAATATCATTTCCATCATTATCTACAGAATATGCATAGTCTGGTGTTGTTAAATCACTACTAATTGGAATTGCAATGGGAGCAGTTAGACCAAAAAATTGGTTAGAAGATTTTGAGGTATATGGAATATCATACTGAACAGTATCAACAATTACGTTAAGTACTCCACTATCTGGAAAACTAACAGTTGAGTCAACATCAATATAATCTTGATCTAAACCAACTGCTGAAGTAATTCTTGTTTTAGGATGAACAGTAAATTTAAAAAGTTCAATCTCTGGGTTATAATCAAGACTTAATCTATAATAAGACTCGTTATCTTTAATAAGTTCTTCAACTGCAGTAATTGAACCAGTTGCTTTTTGAATATAACTATTTTCATCCTGAAAAAGAGTCCTATTAACAAGGTCATTAGGATCTCCAAGTACCTTTTGTACTACAAGATCCCTAACAATTCTATAATCTGCATCAGATGCTTGCAGCAAAAAGTCTCTTGGTTTAACAACTGATATCTCAACACCAAAAATTATCTTGAAAAGAATATCAAAAGAAGAACTAGCACCCTTAGCAGAATAAAAATCCTTTAATCTAGAGACAATATTCTTCTCATTAATCGCTTCAAAGAAGGATACATCTTCAAATCCTGGTGCATATTGTCCTTTAAACTTCCTATAAAACTCAAATAAGAATAATGCATGCAAATTATATACTACTGAACCAGAAACATGCTCTGATACTTCAGTATCACTAAAAGTTAAACTATCTTCTACTTGTCCTTTATATGATGTTATTCCACTAAATCCTCTCTCACAACCAACAAATGTAGTTGCTGTCTTACTTTGATAACTTATAACCTCACTATCAATCTGTATTAAACCATGAGTCTCAGGAAATCCCTGTGTATTACTTACTGTTATTTCATCATTAAACAGACCAATACCATCTGTAGAATCAGTATAATAAACTAACTCTGATAGATTCTCTAATCTTACATATTGATCAATATTATTAAGTACATCCGATGGACCACCAGGTTGCTCCAAAGATTCGTAATAAGATCTAAGAAATCCTTGAAATTCAGGATAATTATCTCTAACAAAACTAGGAACCTGGTCCTGTATTAGGTGGCGGGCTTTTACTCTATTTTGCATATCTTTACAACCTTACGTATTCCTCGTCGGTGTAGCTAGATGATACTATATATCCCGATCCTGAGAGCTCTGCTCCAGAGGAAATTGTGTCGGAGACCATATTAATCGTAGATGATGATGTGCTTAATTGTAGATATAAATCCTGTTTTCCAATTATGTCATTTGACTTTGGAATAGCAGAGACCTCAATTATTTGGTCTCCAGATGTCTTTTTGGTAGTAGCAGTAATATTTATGGCATTAATAGTAACCTCACCTTTTATATAATCTATTTTACCAGCATTCTGACGTACAACTACAGGTGTTTGTGTGGCATCTAATTTAAAAATAACAACAGTTCCAGTCAACATGTCATTATTTGGAATGTCACTGAAGTAAACAGTACCTGTTATCCCACTAACAGAAACACCAGAAGTCTTAAAGTTGTATCCTGTAGCATTCTTAACATGGAATTCATTACCAAAACATACTTCATATTCAGCAAACTGATTAAGTAAGACTTTTAAATCCCTCCTTATAGTCATCTTTGTGATGTTTGAAGTAATTGCACGGTCAGAATCGTCAATTAATTTAAGGAATTTACTATACTTAAACCTAGAACCATACTTATTTACGTCTGTAGACAAGGAATACTTATCAATATTATTGGATATAGTACTTTTTAACTGTTCTGCTGTGCCTAGATTAGCATTATAGTAAACAGAAGTAGTATATTCAATATGAAGGAACTTCAAGTCAATAAATTCTGGGACAATTCCTGCAACTGCATACTTTTTAAGAGCAATTTTTAGGTTATCCTTAATGTTATTTGGTAAATATGTACCATTTCTTGGTTTTACTGTAATATAAACTTTACCAAACTTAGGTGGAGTAAGTTCTTCACCACCATAAACAGAGACAGATTCAGTCTCAGGGAATATTTGAGGTAGAATCGTCTCATAATCAGTTGCTGTTACTGCTCTATTTTGGGATGCATAGACCCTAGGAGCGAACTTTTTAATAGAAGCAATCGTTTCAATTGATGTTCCACCACCAGATGCCTCATCAGCAGTTACAATTGGTGAAGGAAGTTTAACTACATTGCCATTATTATCATGTAATCTACCAACAAAAGTAAATTCAGAGATTCCATTTGCCTCTGCAGCAACCGTAGTAATATATGATGCAAGAATATAGTTCTTATCCTGCAATTTTCTACCAAAAACACCATCACCAAAGAAAATTTCATACCTTTGATCGTCAATTTCATTCAAAAAGAAGACATCATCAGTATCTTTTAGTTCAGTAATGTTATTTACGTACCTATATTTCCTACTTATCGAACTTTCCTTAGATTCTCTTACATCAATTCTCAATAAAGAGTTATCAATGTTGGTATTATTAAGAATAAAGCGTTGATCTTTGTTTAAAGTGTCATAAGTAAAGGTTTCTGTTAGATAAATTCCTTCATATACACTTATTGCATCAAAACTAGCAATACCACCCGATACAGGAACGGTAATATCCTCTGGAATAGAGAATGTATAACTCTGCTTACCAAAATTAGATGCACTTGTTGCTACAATACCCTTTCTAAGAGTGATTGCAGTAGGATTTGAAGTTAAAGTACTAGTTGATAGGAAGAATGATATCTTTGCCTTTGCCGATACATTTGATCTAGGTGTATAACCAACATTTCTTGCTAATGATACAACATTCTCTCTTAATGTTGCACCATCAATAAACACCTCATTAGACAACATATTGGCATTATATGCTGATATGTAAGTATTGTATGCTAAGGTATCCAATAAGATGGAAAAATTAGACCCATCAAAGTCAAAATCAGTGAAATCACTATTAGTACGCAGATAACTCTTTACCTGCGTCTTTATCTGGTCAAAGTCTAAGTTTGAAAAATTTACTAATGCCATCTATCGAGTCGGTAATAAGACAAATGATAATTGTTGTGGTTGTGCATCTATACCAATTATCAGATATACTAAGCTCACATCCATTGCATTATTATCAAAGTCTGGAAGTACTTCCACATTATCAATAATTACCCTTGGTTCGTAGTTTTTAATAACTGCTTCAATCTCTCTTCTTAGATTATCAGCAGTAAATGAATCTATATTCTCAAAAAGTAGTCTACTTACAGCACAACCCAAACTAGGGTCGAACATTTTCTCACCTTGAAGGGTGAGCACAAGATTTTGTACAGAACGAGAGATAGCAGACTCATTTTTAAGTACTAATAGGTCTTTTGTAAGAGGATTTCTCTTTAAAGACAAACTAATATCCTTAAATCCAACACTGGATCTCTCTACGGGCATGATATTTATTTAATACTTTATTTAATATCTATTTAGACACTTCCCAATCAGTTATTTCCGTAGAAGGATCGTATAGTTCTTCTTTGGGTAAATTAACGTTGCGTTTAGCAATTTTTTCTAACTGATGATCCGAGTCAGTCTCTGTTATAAGACTTCTATTGTCAATTTCCACTAATTTGCCTCCATTATTCCCTTTAAAGTAACCAGGATTATGCCAGGTATCCATTATTTTAAGGACGTGTGCCGTATATATTTATCTTCGCAATTTCTTTTTATTTATTTCGTCCAATTGTGCCTCTAAAACGACCTCCATACTCCTTATATTGTCGTAGAGATACTCTTGCCAGTAATTATCCTCTACTAGGTCATAAAGGTGATCAATGTGCTCTAGAGCGTACATTAATTTAGTCTGATCGTTCATTCTCATTGGGATTATACTCGGAAGGGAAGGGATAGTAGTCTTTTTCGTGTAGAAGATACATTTGTTGCTCAGAACTTAGATCAGGATATAAAGAATGCCACACTAAATCCCCAGCAATACATATACGATAATCATCTGACGTATAACCAGGGAATACCATATGATTTATATCACTAGGGAAGAATAACATTGTACCTTCTTTAGTTTTATCTAGTTTTAAATTACTTCTATGATGTTGACCCATAATATCACTATAGGTAAACATAAAATCACTTGCATCAGGGTGCATATTAAACCCCTTCTCTTCATCTCTCCAATCAGTTGGTATTTTAACCCATATAACAAAACTGAATACTGCTTGATGGTGATGTAAGGTTACATAGTCACCTGGTTTATTAATTCTAACCCAGAGTTTATGTATACCTAGTTTATGCCTATGGGTACTTCTATCGTTTGCAGGTATATCCCACTTCTTTAAGTACTCATCAACAGCATTATATGCTAGTTTAGATATCTTACGTTCTGGATCTTCTAAAGGATATTGATTATATCGTTCATCGTCTCGGTTAGGAATATTATTAACAGTATCTTCTAAATCTTTAATACTCTCATCATTTAATTTTAATTCGAGTATACCAAAGTTAGGTATAGGAACAGATTTAACGTTATCAAACCCCATACCCCTTCCTCACCTTCCAATCAGCATACATTTGACCAAATATCATTCCTTCATGAGATTTAATCTTTGCACCATCAAGAAGTTCTATCTGTCTTTTAGATAGTTCTCCTTTCCGCATATCTTTGTATTCTTCTGGGAACCGAGCGACTTCGGCGGTATAGTTAACTACCTTGTCCACGATCTCTTTTTGGTGCTTTATTTCGAGAGGTTGCGGCATATTTTGTATGCTTACCTTTTCCTTGTCGAGTTTTTTTGGGGCGTGTCTCAACAAATTCACTTGATCCCCATGCTCCTGATTTAGTTTTAACAGGCATTACTATCTCCGTTGTGGTTGTACATCAATTTTATCTGGGTCTATATTATTCTCTTTGTCCGAGAAAAAGCGGTCAGCATAATCTTGTATAACTTCCCCCAGTTCCTCTTCGGTGAGACACTTATAAAGTAACTCACCATTATAATAAAGGTTATAAAGGGTTCCGTAAGACATTAGATAACTCTTGTCTTCTCGTGACCGACTCTGATACGAGGATCGCACCATGTCTCAACGTCTGCTTCTTTGGCATCTAGACAGAATGAGACATCTTCGCCACACATGTCTTGTACTTTACCAGACTCAAAGACTTGCATCTTAGGAGCA
>MDTG01401221.1_pt1 | contig 15732 bp, 16 predicted proteins | sample 811421 | NCBI WGS metagenome assembly MDTG01 (sample SAMN05326645, study PRJNA326480) | marine metagenome | isolation source: seawater | place: Pacific Ocean: South East | collected 2011 | reverse complement strand
TCGTGCGCGCTGACGACACAAGCCGCCCATCGCCACCGCGGCCTGTAACAGCCCGCCAATACCCATGGCAGCCGCCCCGATTGCCAGGGGGCCCACGCCCGGGGCAAACGTCGCCGCCGTGCCGGTCGTGCCCCAGAGCACGGCAGCAACGAGAACCCCCAGAGCGCCCAGGGATGCACTGTAGTCGGCCGCGGTCACGGCCGCGCCAGCCGGTCGGCGACCATCGCGAGCGTTATTTTACGACGCTGGCGATCGCGTTACAGACGTATTCCATGTTGGCATCGTTGAGCCCCGCCACGTTGGCCCGGCCCGAGCCCACCATGTAGATGCTGTGCTCGTCGCGCAGGGTTTCGACCTGATCCTTCGACAGCCCGGTGTAGGAGAACATGCCGCGCTGCTGGGCCACGTGGGCAAAGCGCTCGGCCAGGCCATGCGGCTCCAGACCTTGCACGAACTTCTGGCGCAGCTCGTTGATGCGCCCGCGCATCTCGGCCAGCTCGTCGTGCCACATGGCATAGAGCTCGGGGTCGTTGAAGATGGTGGCCACGATGGCGCTGCCGTGGGCCGGCGGGTTGGAGTAGTTCTCCCGCGCGGTGATGGCCAGCTGCGAACGAACGTCTTCCATGGCCTCGGTATCGGCGGCCACGGCGATGAAGCAGCCGGTACGCTCGCGATAGATGCCGAAGTTCTTCGAGCACGACTGCGTGATCAATACCTCGCCCAGGTTCTCGGCCAGCAGACGTGCGCCGTAGGCGTCTTCGTCGATGCCATCGCCAAAGCCTTGATAGGCGAAATCCACCAGCGGCAGCAGCTCGCGCTCCTTCACGATCTCGAGCACGGCCTGCCATTGCTCGGCCGACAGATCGAAGCCCGTGGGGTTATGACAGCAGGCATGCAGCACGACGATATCGCCCTTGGGGATCGTCTTGAGTGCGGCGGCCATGCCCTCGAAGTCGAGCTGGTTATGCTCGTCCACGTAAGGGTAGCGCTGGATATCCAGCCCGGCGGCCGAGAACACGCCCAGATGGTTCGGCCAGGTGGGGTCACTCAGCCAGATCGATTTGCCCGGCAATTGGCTGGCGATGAAGTCCGCGGCCAGGCGCAGCGCGCCGGTGCCGCCGGGCGACTGTGTCGCGCTGGCGCGGTTGTCTGCCAGTACCGGGCTGTCGGCGCCGAAGACCATCTTGAGCACGTGCTCGCCGTAGGCCGGGTCGCCGTGCGAGCCGATATAAGCCTTGGTCGCCTCGTCGGCGATCAGCTTCTTCTCGGCGGCCTTGACCGCACGCATGATTGGCGTAATGCCGTCCTCATCGCGATAGACGCCCACGCCCAGATCGACTTTCTTGGGGTTGGGGTCGTCCTTGAACTGCTGGATCAGGCCGAGAATCGCGTCGCCGGGCACGCGCTCAATCGCATCGAACATACATCGCCTTTTCGCGTCATGGGCGGGCGCCGCCGCACCGCCGGAATCGAGATACGCCAAGTTTAACGTCTCGTTGCGCTCTTTGCCGCGCTCGCCTGCCTGAAAAGATCCTGACGGCCTCGACCGCCCGGTTTGGCCCGGTGCAAGCGCGTGTCCCGAGCAGGCACCGATCCTCTTTCAACCCGGCAAGGCGTCGGCGGCGCGGCGATCGCCAACAAGCGAACGCGACCTGCGATATTCATCCCGGCGAGAGGCCGCGTGCCCGCACCGGGATTGATCGCCGCGGCTGCGCGCTCGACACTACGCGCCTGCAAACCGACACGCCGCCCCATGATCGATCATCCCGTACGTCTGGCCGTCTTCGATATCGACGGCACGCTCATCAACCGTGCCCATCCGCTTGGCGAGCGCCAGATCAACGCACTACGCGGCCTGCACGAGTCAGGCATCGCGGTGGCACTGGCCAGCTCGCGCCAACGCGCATCCTTGCTCGATCTGGCCGCCATCTTCGATCTGCCGCTGTATCTCGTCTCCTACAACGGCCCGCTGGTCAATGCACCCGACGGCACCCGGATCGCGGCCACGGAAATCGATATCCCGGCCGATCTAGGCGCTGTGCTCGCCACGTATGTCGCCGCTGGCGGCTGTGTTCATGTCTATACCATCGACGGCTGGCAGGCCTACGGCCCGGACTGGCGGATCGACAACGAGGCCACCGGCGGCGGGGTAACGCCGACCCTGCGCCGCGCCGAAGTCGAGCCCGCCGAATTGCCGGCTCGCGCGCTCAAGATCATGTGCGATGGCAACATCGATGCGCTCACCGACGTCCGCACCGCCGTAGCCAACCACCCGGATCTCGTCATGTCCTGGTCCGGCACCGAATGCCACGATATCCATGCCGTGGATGCCACCAAGGGCCACGGCTTGCGGCGCCTGGCAAACCACCTGAACATCGACCCGGCGCACAGCATCGCCTTCGGCGATGCCGACTCGGATATCACCATGCTGCAAGCGGCCGGCACCGGCTTTGCCATGGGCGAAGCCAACGAGCGCGTCATCGCAGCCGCCGATCGGCGCCTGCGCGCGCCGGGGTCGGGCGATCTCGAGAGCCTGCTCTTCGAGATCGCCGCGGTTGATTGTTGAAAATGATGATGAAGCGCGTATGCGGTGGCTCGGTCGCGTGACTTCAATGCCGCCGCGCGGCGTATTCAAAATCCACTTCGTCCGGCGCGGCGCCGCTGCGCTGGCCGGTCTCGAGGCGGTCGATCGTTTCGAGTTCGGTTTCAGTCAGGGCGAAGTCGAAAACGTCGATGTTGTCGGCGATCCGTTCGGGCCGGATCGATTTGGGAACGACGGCGACGCCGCGTTGCAGGTGCCAGCGCAGCATGATGTGGGCCGGTGTCTTGTCGTGGGCCGCGGCGATGGTGGCCAGCGTGGTATCGGTGAGCGGGTCACGGGCCGGATCGGGGGTAGCCGGGCGGTAACGCGCGGCCCCGCCGATGGGGGACCAGGCCTGGGTGACGATGCCGCGTTCGGCATGTTCGCGGCGCAGGGCCTGCTGGTTGAAATAGGGATGCCGCTCGACCTGATTGATGGCCGGCACCACGGTGCAGTGCTCGGCCAGGCGGTCGAGGTGTTCGGGGGCGAAGTTGCATACGCCGATAGCGCGTACGCGGCCTTCGGCGAGCAGGCGCTCGGCGGCGCGCCAGGCGGCCAGCGTCCGGTCGAAGGCCACGGGCAGCGGCCAGTGCAGGCAATACATATCGATCACGTCCAGGCCGAGCCGGGCCTGGCTGGCATCGAAGGCGGCCAGAGCGTCGTCGTAGCCGTATTCGGTGATCCACAGTTTGGTGGTGACGAAGATATCCTCACGAGCGACGTCTGCTGCACGCAGGCCCTCGGCCACCTCGGCCTCGTTGCGATAGACCGAGGCCGTGTCGATCAGGCGATAACCGGCGCCGAGCGCCGCGGTGACCGCTTGTGCGGTATCGGCCGGTGAACTTCGATAGACACCGAGGCCGAAGGCCGGCAGGGCGATGCCGTTGTTGAGGGTAAGCGTGGTGTCGGGCGTCAGCATGAGCGCTCTCTCGGCAGGTTCGGGATGTGTCGATGATCGCCGGGCCGTTTCGCAACGAGCCGGTGGAGGCTGCGTTACCGGCCGATATCCTCGTTCCAGAGCTCGGGCGCATCCTGTATGAAGGCGGCCATGAGATCGCGACAATCGGCATCGTGCAATACGGTGACGGCCACGCCGCGGCTGGCCAGATGGGCTTCTTCGCCCATGAACGAGGCGTTTTCGCCAATCACGACCCGTGGGATGCCGTAGAGCAGGATGGCGCCGGTGCACATGCTACAGGGCGAGAGGGTGGTATACAGCGTGATATCCCTGTACCAGCTCCCCGGCTTGCGCCCGGTGGCTTCCAGGGCATCCATCTCGCCGTGGCGGATGGCGCTGTCTTGCTGGACCCGGCGATTATGGCCGGTGCCGACGATGGCATTGTTCTTGACCAGCACGCAGCCGATGGGCACGCCGCCTTCGGCATAGCTGATGCGGGCTTGTTCGAGGGCAGCTTGCATGAATCGTGCGTGGGGCATGGCGAGACGGGTCGGTGCATGTTCAGCGATGATAAACCGGCATGCCGCGTGCGGGTTTGCCCGGATGACATCGCAGGTCGGTGCGCGCTACAAAACAAGCGTACGGCGAGGTGAGGCGGCCATGACAGACAATGTTCCCCTGAGGTGCTGTCGCGACAAGCAGCCGGTGATCGAGACCGAGAATCATCGGCCGGATCATGCCGTCTTCAAGGGCGCCATTCCCGAGGCCGAATACAGCAGCGCCACGGTCATGGTCCCGGGTGTCGGTGCCTTTGATGGCGCCGGGCGCGATCGGACCGGGGCCGCCGAGCAACCGCTGGCCGGATGTTGGCCGCACGGGTATTGGAGGGTCACGCCGCCGCACGGCGACACACGTACCGAGAGCGACACACGCCTGTGGCGACTCGTGGACAGGGGCGAAGAAGCAGCCGATGCCCGGCGCAACCGGGTATCCACTGATCGCAGCACGGCTGAAATCAACGACGATGCGGGCCGCGACTCATGACCAAGGCCCGGATCAAGTACATCTTGAGCGCCGATAGCTGGGCCAAGGCCCGGAAGGCGCCCATGCCGTCCACCTTCGAGCCGATGCTGGCCACCTTGCATCGCGAGCCGTTTTCAGACGACGCCTGGCTCTATGAGCGCAAGTTCGACGGCGTGCGCCTGTTGGTCTTTCGCGACGGCGCTCACGTGGAGCTCTATACCCGCAATGGCCGGGCACGTAACAGGCATTTCCCGGAACTGGTCGAGCTGTTTGCCGCACAACCCTGTGAGCGCTTCGTCCTCGACGGCGAGGTCGTGGCTTTCGAGGGCGCTACGCCCCGTTTTTCACGCCTGCAGCAGCGCGCGGGTATCAGTGACCCGGCCGAGGCGCGGGCCAGCGGGCTCAAAAGCCATTTCTATGTCTTCGACAGCCCCTGGATGGAGGACTACGACATCCGCCGCGTGCCACTGCGCGAGCGCAAGCAGGTGATTCATGAAGTGCTCGATTACTCGGGCGATCTACGCTTCACCCCGCATCGCAACGGCGACGGCGCGGCATGCCTGGCCGAGGCACGCGAGAAGGGCTGGGAAGGCATCATCGCGAAGAAAGCCGAAAGCGCCTATCGCAATGGGCGCTCCAAGCGCTGGCTCAAGCTCAAGGTCGAAGCCGGCCAGGAGCTGGTGATTGGCGGCTATACCGATCCCGAAGACAGCCGTACCGGTATCGGTGCGCTCTTGGTCGGCTATTACGAGGGCGAGGCCCTGCGCTATGCCGGGCGCGTGGGCACCGGTTTCACCGACGCCGAGCGGGCGCGCCTGAAACAAACGCTTTCGACGATCGAGCAGGCCGAGCCCGCGTTTGCCGACCCGCTCGACGACACGGATATCCATTGGGTCACCCCCGAGCGAGTCGCCGACATTCGATTCACCGAATGGACGCCCGACGGGCGCCTGCGTGATCCGGCCTATCTGGGCGAGCGCGACGACAAGGATGCCCGAGAGGTCGTGCGCGAGGACCGGGCATGACGGTGGCGATCGAAAACGCCGAAACGGTGGCCATCCCCGCGGCGAGGATCACCCGAGGGCGATCGGGCCGGTGAGACCGTCTGTCGGCGGATGCCCACAGTTCTCGACAGCGCATCGACAAATCGGCCGCGCAGAGCGTCTAATACCCCTCGATTCAGGCCCAAACGACAAGCCCATGCACGACACGCCGAGTTCAGCCACAGGCTGGCAACTCCACGACGAACAAGGCTTTGCCGGGCTCGTCGGCCCGATCTGGGAACGCTGGGAGGCGCACGATCAGTTGGTGCTGGCCCTGGAACTGGGCGTGCGTCATGTGAACCAGGCGGGCGTGGCCCAGGGCGGGCTGCTGGTGACGCTGGCCGACCGGGTCATGGGCCATGCGCTGCGTCATGCGGTGGGCGGTGAGCCCGTGACCACGGTTCAGCTGGATACGCATTTCATGTCGGCCGGGCAGGTCGGCGATATCGTCGAAGGCCGGGCGCGCATGACACGAATCACGCGAAGCCTGGCGTTCATCGACGGGACGATCACCTGCGGCGATCGCACGCTGGTGAGCGCGCGTGGCGTCTGGAAGCGGCTGGCGGATCCGGATGGGCAAATGGCCCATGAATTCCGAGCTCGGTTCAACCAGGGCCCAGACGGCTGACCCAATAAGTCGGTGAGCGTTTCTGATGGGCCGCGGCGACAACGACACGATCGGTATCGTCAACAAGATAAACGGTAGTAACCGGAAAGCCGGACAGATGCCATGCGGGTACCAGCCGGGCCGGGCGGGGTGCATCCGGAAACCCCACGCCGTTGCTCAGCACGCGATCGACAAGTGCAACGAAACGTGGCGCGGCAACCGGATCGCGCGGGCGGTCATGATCGACTTGATCTTCCGGTTCGCTGCGCCCGTCGCCGTAAAGACGAAGCGCTGCCCATGCGTCATTCAACGCGCCGCTTCATGGCAGCCATTACGTCTCGGCCGGCGCGGATCGCATCGACCGCCAGAATCCTTTGAATCAGCCGGATACGCGCTGCGGGGTCGAGCAACATCAGCTGTCTTTCGAGCGCGTCCGGTGAATGGCGTTGCCATGACGCTATCCTCGAGTTGCCTCGCTGGCTGATCAGCCGCCGATATACGACATCTCCACCTTGCCGTCGGCATCGCCGCGTCGGTTGGCGGTTTCTTCGCCGCGCTGCTCGGAGTAGCGATCATCTCGCGCGTTCCAGATGCCGGCCAGCATGGCCGAGAGCTCGTCGTCGCTCGCCCCGGCCCGTAGAGGCGTGCGCAGATCGCGTCCGTGAACGCCGAACAGACAGGTATAGAGCTCGCCGATCGCCGACAGGCGTGCGCGTGTGCAGCCACCACAGAATGGCTGGGACACGCTGGCGATGATGCCGATCTCGCCCGCACCGTCATCGAAGTGCCAGCGATTGGCGGTCTCGCCCGGTGCGGTGGCCGGCTGGCGCGTGATGGGATAGCGCGTGCGCACGGTTTCCACGATCTCGCGGGCGGTGACGACTTCATCCAGACGCCAGCCGTTCGAGGTGCCCACATCCATGTATTCGATGAAGCGCAGCACGGTGGGCGTATGGCGAAAGGCTTCGACCATCGGCAGGATCTGGTCTTCGTTGACGCCACGCTGGATCACGCAGTTGACCTTGACCGGGCCCAGGCCCGCAGCCGTGGCGTTGTCGATCGCCGTGACCACTTTCGAGGCCGGAAAGCCGACATCGTTGATCGCCTTGAAGCGCTCGTCGTCGATGGCATCCAGGCTGAGCGTGACGCGGTTCAGCCCGGCGGCCCTGAGCTCGTCGGCGCGCTTGCGCGTGAGCAGGGAGCCGTTGGTGGTCAGGCAGATATCGTCGATGCCGTCGATAGCCGCCAGGCGCGCGATGAGCACGTCCAGGTCACGTCGCAGCAGGGGTTCGCCGCCGGTCAGGCGCAGTTTGTTGACCCCCAGACCGGCCGCCAGCCGTGCCAGGCGCTCGATCTCGTCGAAATCCAGCAGTTCGCGCTTGGGCAGAAACAGATGATCTGCACCGAACAGATGCCGCGGCATGCAGTAGGTGCAGCGAAAATTACAGCGATCGGTCAACGAGATACGCAGATCGCGTAGCGGCCGCTTGTAGGTGTCGAGTACCACGGACATAGGATCGATCAGTGGCAAGAGATGACAAACAGCCTAACACCATGGCGGCAATCGACCGAGTTCGGCATAGTTCGGGCCTTGCATGTCGGCTTTTTTCATAGGGCCGAGCAATGGCTCGGTCGGCGCGGCGTCCAAAGGTGTGATTGCGCGGCGCGAAATAGCTGGCACTTTGTGCCGTAGCGTTCTTCTTCTGTCTGTTTCATGCACGGCCTGTCTTTATCGGGCGCGCGTTGGCGTCTGGGTGATCTCATCGATTTCGAGACCTTGTTCGCACAAGGCGATCAATCCATCAGCGAGCGCGATAGAACCCTGTTCCAGCAGGAGATCGCGCCGGAACTGACGACTCTGCCGGAGTCGCGTCGTCGCGCTGTGGGCCTGCGCTATTGGCTGGAGGCGCGGCGTGCGCGCTCGACCGAGGCCTGGCCCGGCCAGGCCTGGGATTCCATTGTGAGGCTCGCACGTTGGGGCGTGTTCGGCGTCATGGCGATGCTGGGCGCGCTTCTGGTGTGGGGGCTGTGTCTGGGCAGCGATCAACGCGTGCATGTGGCCCTGTTCATCGGGCTGACGCTGATTGTGCCGTGGCTGGGTTTCGTGATTTTCACGCTGGGCCGTCTCGTGGCCTGGCGACAGACCCGGCCGCCGCTGCTGATCCGTCTGGTGCTGGCGCCCATGACGCGACGGCTGCCCGATGTGGCGGGCTCGTGGCGCCAGGCACTGGCCGATAGCCGCCCGGCGCGTATCGCCGTGACCGCCCGGGCCGCGATCTTGTCGCAGTACGGCGGGCTGGGTTACGTCTGTGGTGGCGTGGTGGCGTTCGTGGCGGCTCTGTTGCTTTATGACATGCAATTCTATTGGCAGGCCACCGTCGATAATGCGTTCATCATCCATGCTGCGGTGGACGGTCTGGCCTGGCCGTGGCACTCGCTCTGGCCAGCCGCGGTGCCCAGCGATGCGCTGATCGCGGCCAGCCGTGTGGCAGCCGGCCATACACAGGCCGCCATGGCCCAGAGCGGGCCGTGGTGGCGGTTCTTGCTGACGACTCTGCTGGTGTGGGGCATGGCGCCGCGCCTGCTGCTCGTGGCGTTTTTCGCCTGGCGCGAGCGCCGCGCGCTGGCCGGACTGGATTTTCAGGCGCCGCGCCATCGCGGTATCTGGCGTCAACTGGCCGGTGTGAGTCGCGGGGCGACAGCCCCGGCCCATGCCGACCATGCTCTGGTACTGGACGTGGGCGGGCACGGGATCGAGGGCCGGGCCGTGCGTGGCTACATGCTGCGCCGGCTGCGGGTCGCGCCGGGCCCCACCTATCGCGTATCGGTGCTCGATGACGCCGCCGAGGCCGCGGCCGATCAAGCGCTGGCCGAGAATCCGAAGCAGGTGGTGCTCCTGGCTGCGGACTGGCTGTTATCGCCCAAGCAGGTCAAACGCCTGCAGCACCGGGTGCGCATGGCCGTGGGCCCGGATGTGCCGCTCGTCTGGCTGGTTGTGGGCGAAGACGACGGGGCGCCGGGCGCGCCGGCACCGGCGTACATGCAACACTGGGAAACGTTGATCGACGATCTACGAGATCCAGCGACCGAGATCGCGGCTTATGACCCCACGGCCTGAGACCAGCACGCCGGCCGCCTGGCTGGCCCCGGATGCGCCGACCTTTGCCGTCGTGGGCAAGGTCAACATGGGCAAGTCTGCCGTGCTGGCCACGCTGCTCGAGGAAGACGACGACGCGATCATCCGGATCTCCAACGAGCCGGGCGAGACCACCCGCTGTCAGCGCCTGTCGTTGATTCTGGACGGGGCCGAGCGTCTGCGCTTTATCGACACGCCCGGCTTTCAGCAGCCGATCGAGGCCCTGCGCGCGATTCGTGCGCTGGCCGAACACCCCGAGCGCGGGCCCGGGCCGGCTGATCTGAAGCGCTTCGTCGAGCGTTATCGCGATACCGATACGTTCGTGGACGAGTGTGTGCTGCTGGCCCCGATCCTCGAGGGCGCGGGCGTGATCTACGTGGTGGATCCGGGCGCGCGGCTCCACGATGCCTTCATCGCCGAGATCGAGATCCTGCGGCTCTCGGCCGGTCCGCGGCTGGCGGTGCTCAATCCGAAGACAGACAAGGCGCCGTCGCATGAAGATGCCTGGCGAGCCGAACTCGGCAAGGCGTTCAATCTGGTGCGTACGTTCAATGCCTTTGCGGCACGCTTCAAGGCCCGGCGTGAACTTCTGGCCGCGCTCAATCAGATCGACGAACGCGATCAGGCACATCTCGGCGCCACGCTGGAGCGCCTGGATACCGAATGGGCCCAGCGCCGTGAAGACGCGGCGGAGCTGATCATGGATTTCATGGCACGCGCGCTGACACACACCGAGCGCACGAGCTATGTCGACGACGCCACGCCCGAGGCTGCACGGCGGGAGGCGCTTGCCGCGGCCCACAAGCGCTATTTCGCCGCGATTGCCGAGCTTGAGCGCGAAGCCACCGATCGGCTGCTGGCCCTGTATCGGCACCGTCATACCCAGGCCCGGACACAGGCCGTGCTGGCCGAAGATATCGATCTGACCGAGGCCGAGACATGGCAGCGTTTCGGTCTGGATCGTCGTCAGCTGACCTTTGCCGGTGCCGCCACGGGCGCGGCCGGGGGCGGCTGGGTGGATATCGCCACGGCCGGTCACACCCTGGGCCTGGGGGCGCTGTTCGGCGGCAGTGTCGGCGGGGCGCTGGCCTGGTTCAAGGGCGATGCCCTGCCGAGCCTGAATCTATCGGTGGGCCGCCGGGCGACGCTCGGCGGGCGGGCGCTGACCGTCGGCCCGCCCAAGAACGCCAATTTTGCGTGGATCCTGCTCGATCTGGTGCTGCTGCGCTATCGCGCGATCATGGATCTGACCCATGCCGTGCGCGATCGGGACGGGCTGGCCGGGCCGGGCGGGGCCGGCAAGGACGGCCTGGTGCAGGGCCTGGGGTCGGCGCGCCAGAAAATGCTGGCGCGCTGGTTCGGGCATCTGGCCAAGGACCCCGACGCCCATCGCCACGATCCCGAGATCCGGGCCGCCATCGAGGCCACATTGGCCGAAATCGAGCAGGCCAGGGCTGATTGACCCGAACGGATCAGGCGCCGTTGCGCGCGGCTTCGATGGCCTGCTTGATCTTGTCGTAAGAGGCGGCCCCCACGAACATCGTGTCACCGACCATGACCGTCGGCGTGGCGCGCAGCGAAACCGCCTGGCCGGCATCCCGCTCGGCGCTGATCTTGGCCAGCGGCGCCTCTCGGCTCATGCAGGTCTTGAGCGCCTGGGTATCCAGGCCGAGCTCCAGGCCCATGTCCAGAAACGTCGAGGACGGATCCTCACGCCGTGACCAGTCCTCCTGTGTCGCATAGAGCTTGTTGTGATATGCCCAGAACTGGTCCTGGCGCGCGGCACAACGCGCGGCCACGGCCGCGGCCTGTGCGTTCTGGTGCATGGGCAACGGGAAGTCGAAGAACAGAAAACGCACGTCCCCGGCCTCTGCATATTCCTCGCGCAGGCGCTGTGCCGTGTCCTCGAACTGGGCACAGGCCGGGCACTGATAGTCGCCGAACTCGCGAATCACGACGGCGGCGTCGGCCGGGCCCTGGGCCTCGGCCAGCTTGTCGTACTTGTTGCGCAGCTGCTCCATGGCGCCGGCATCCACGGTGGTCGGGCCGTCGTTGCCCGCCGGCTGGCCGGCATTGCCCGTGAATTGCATGACCACGATCGCGATGACGATCAGCCCGACGATCGCCAGAGCGGGTACGAACAGAACACCGAACAGACTGGATCGGTTCTTGTTGGGGGCTGCGCTCATAAAGTGACTCGCTGACGAAACGTGAGGATAGAACCTGACGGCACTATAGCCGCTACGCCGTGACCGCGTGAACGATCGAACCGATCGCCCGGAACGGCGCGCTCAACCGGACAAGAAAAAAGGGCCCGCAGGCCCTTTCTTCATCACGGCGTCTTGCCTGAAAGCGATCGGCCTAGTTGTTGTCGGTCGCTTCGTTGGCCGCGTTGCCGGCGCTGTCGGCCGCGTTCTCGGCGCTGTTCTGCGTGGCATCCGCGGCGTTTTCAGCCGCGTTCTGGCCGCCGTTGACGATATTCGATGTCGTGGCCTTCAGCTCCGTCCAGGCGCTCTTTGCGCTCTGCTTGGTTTCCTGCCAGGCGCCCATGGCCTGTGTCTGGGCATTGGACCACCAGGAGTCGCTGTAGACCGGCTTCTGCGTCAGCTCTTCCTTGGTCAGGTCCAGGCTGATCCTGTAATTGGGTTTGCTGGCGTGATCCGAGTCCAGTGTCTCGACCTTGAGATCGCTCGGGGCGACGACATAGCTTTTGCCGCCACCAAGACCTATGCGGCCCTGGGTTTCGATGACGAACGACTGGATCGCCATGCTGTTATTGAGCAGCACATCGCCGACTTCGCCGACTGATTTCTTGGCATCGCCTTCGGCATACACCGAAGCGTCCATGAGCTGGGCGGTGGAATACAGGCCCTGAGCCTTGTTCTGGGCATGGCTCTGCATCGCCTGGGTCGCGCCGTTGTGTTGGCTCATCGTATTGCTGTCGCTGCTCATGTCATTGGCAGCCAATGCGGTCGAGCTGGCGGCGATCAGCGAAACAGCGGTCAAGCCGGTCATCGTGATGTGTTTGATAGGCATCGATGAATGCTCCTGTTTTCAAAACGGATATTAACGCCGAAGACTAGGTCATCCGGTTGAACGCAGGCTGACCGGGGCTCTGGGCTGGCCCGGATATGGGTGCGGCAAGCATGTCGATCAGGCGATCGACGAGGGCATCCGTGCCGTCACGAGCGGCACGAATCATCCAGAGCGGACGCTCGAAAATCAGATCGCCGAGTGCCACGGTCACGATATCCCCGGCGGCCACTGCGGAATACGAAGCGGCCCGGCTGACACAGGCCAGACCCGCGCCGGCGGCGACCGCTCGTACCTGGGCACCGGCATCATCGAGCACGAGATGGGCATCCGGCACGGCCAGCCCGGCCAGGGCCAGGCGCTGTTCAAAGACCCGTCGCGTGCCCGAGCCGGGCTCGCGCATGACCCAGCACGCGCTGTGCAGATCGGACAGAGGCCATTGCCGAGGCGTACCGGGCGCGCCAATCACCACCAGGCGGTCTGTCTGCCAACGGGTCGCGCGCAGGTCCTCGCGGTCAGCCGGGCCCTCGATGAAGCCCAGATCGGCCTCGCCGCAAGCCACGCGGGCAGCCACCTGGGTGGTGTTGCCCGAGCTCTGGCTCAGTCGCAGGCGGGGATGATGCGCGGCCAGAGCGGCCAGCCGCTCGGGCAACAGATAGCGGGCGATCGTGCTCGAAGCCGCGATATGCACCGGGCCGGCCAGTTCGGCCTCGGGTATGCCGTGTAACCGCCCCGGCAGGGCATCGAGCGCGGCTCTCGGGCCAGCCGACAGCTCGGCCAGGCGATAGGCGGCACGGGTGGGCCGTAGTGCACGCCCGTCGCGTCGGAACAGGGTGAGCTCCAGTGCCTCGGCCAGTTCGACCATGGCCTGGCTGACGGCGGCCTGGCTGAGATACAGCCGCTCGGCGGCCGCGCGAATCTGGCCGGTGGCCATGACGGCCGCGAATATCTCGAGTTGGCGAAGCGTAAAGCGCACGAAGTCGTCATTGTTCGGTTTTGTCGAACGATCATATCCATTTAATTCGATTTTATAAGGATCATCTTCGGCGCAAGGTCTCGCTCATCGCAGGCCACGGGATAGACGATGACCGAACCGACAACCACGACAAAGACCGCGGCTCGTGCCTCGACCGACGCATGCCCCGCCGAGAGCACGGGCGCCGGCGAGCGCATGCTTAGGATTCTGCCCGGGCTGGTGCTCTGTCTGGGCGTGGCGGCGATGGCCTACGGCGTAGCGGCCTGGCCGGCGCTCCACGCGGTTATGCCCTTGTCGGCGCTGACCGTCGGGATCCTGCTGGGCGTGGCCATCCGTTTGCTCGTGGCCTTGCCGGAAAGGCTGGAGCCCGGCATCTGCTGGACGCTGCATCATCTGCTGCGGGCCGGCATCATTCTGCTGGGCTTTCGGCTGGTGTTGCAGGACATGCTGTCCGTGGGCGCGGGCGGCCTGGCGTTGGTCGTGGTTGGCGTGGCCAGCACGATCACGGCGGCACTTATGCTTGGCCGCGCGCTGCGGCTGCCCGACACGCTGTCGCTGCTGGTGGGGTGTGGCACGGGCATCTGCGGGGCCTCGGCGGTGGTGGCCGTCAACGGCGTGATCCGGGCCCGCCAGGCAGATGTGAGCTGTGCGATTGCCATGGTCACGGTCTTCGGCACGATCGCCATGTTTGCCTACCCGGCGATCGCCGGCGTGCTGTCGTTGTCGGAGCCGGTCTATGCGGCCTGGGCAGGCAGCTCGATTCATGAGGTCGCCCAGGCCGTGGCCGCAGGCTTTGCCGTGAGCGACCAGGCCGGGGTGGATGCCAGCCTGTACAAGCTCTCGCGGGTGGCGCTGCTGGCGCCGGTCTGTGGCGTGCTGGCCGTCTGGGGCAGACCGCGCAGCCGTCGGGGCCGTGGCGATGCGTCGGGCAAGCGCGTGCCATTGCCCTTGTTCGTGCTGGGCTTTGCGGCCGTCGTGGGGCTCAATTCCGTGATCGATCTGCCGGTCGATGTGCATCGCGTTGTCACGGGCGTGGATGCCGCATTGCTCTCGGCCGCCATGGTGGCCATGGGACTGACCACGCGGCTTGCCGCGGTGAGGCGCATGGGCTGGCGCCCGCTGGCACTGAGCGCGCTGGTTACGGCGTGGATCAGCGGGTTGTCTCTAGCCGGTGCGGCGCTGATCGTCGGCTGAGCCATGAAGCACGGGCCCGGCTGTTGGCCATGCGCGTTATATTGCACGTCAGAGAATCACCCGAGGCCGCCATGGCCAAGCGCGATGACTACCGCCCGGATGCGTCCGCGGTTTACGAGCCGGATCGCTCACATTCGGCGGGCCAAACCACGGAGTCCGAAAGCGGCGCCGAATACGAAGAGGACAAGACCATGCCCATAAGCCTGTCGATTCTGGCGATCGCGCTAGGCGCCGCACTGGGAGCCAATCTGCGCTGGGGGCTGGGACTTGGGCTGAATCATCTATTGCCACAGATGCCGCCGGGCACGCTGGCAGCCAACCTGCTGGGTGCGTTCCTGATCGGGATCGCCATCGCGGCTTTTTCAGCGCTACCGCAGCTGTCGTCATTCTGGCGGCTGATGATCGTGACCGGCTTTCTGGGCGCGCTGACGACGTTCTCGACGTTTTCGAGCGAGATTTATGCCCAGCTACAGGACGGGCGGCTCGTATGGGCGTTTGTCGGCATTGCGACCCACGTGGCCGGCTCGCTGGCGATGGTGGGCCTGGGCATGGCCAGTTTCGTCGGCCTGCGTCACATTGCCGGTGCTACGCCCTAACCAAGGCAGTAACGACATGAAAGGATTCGAAGTCATCTTCATCGCCCCGCGCTCGCGTCGACACGACGGCGAGCCGGTCATGGACAAGATCGTGGCGCTGGCCAACGCCCAGGGCATCACCCGGCATACGCTGCGTGATGACGCCGGCGGCGTCGGCGTCAACGGCCATGCTCATTCGGCGCACTTCTTCGAGGCCACGGACGAGCCCCAAGAGCTGATGTTCGTGCTCGACGGCGGCGAGGCCGACAGCCTGCTGCGCGCGGTCGAAGACGCCGATATCGAGGTGTTCTGTGTACGCCGTGCGATCGATTACTGGCAGCTCGGCGCACGGGACTGACGCCGCCGACGATTGCCGCCGCGGGCTCAAACGACCGCCACCGGATGCGCCAGGACCGCGTTGTAGAGCACGCCATGGTTGTTCCAGGGCACCGACTTGGGCTGGCGATTCCCGTCGACATCGGTCGCGCGCACGCGAACCACATGATCGCCGGGCGTAGCCTGCCAGGCCAATGACCAGCACACCCAGGCCGCCGGCTGGTTGATATCGCCAAGCTCTGCGGCCTGCCAGGGCCCGTCGTCGATGGATACATCCACGCGGGCGACCCGGCCTTCGCCGGAAAACGCCCGTCCGTGCAGGCGCGTGGT
>MDTG01162897.1_pt1 | contig 15732 bp, 7 predicted proteins | sample 811421 | NCBI WGS metagenome assembly MDTG01 (sample SAMN05326645, study PRJNA326480) | marine metagenome | isolation source: seawater | place: Pacific Ocean: South East | collected 2011 | reverse complement strand
TGTTTTAATAAATAATATATTAAGTATTGAAAGTTTTAATACTCAAAATTAAACGATAATTTTATAAAGGACAACATAATGATAGACGATTACTTAGTTATTAAAAAAGAAATTGAAGGTAAAAGTCTTAAAAATGTGCAAAAAGATAACTTATCTATTACACTAAGAATAAGTCAAAATCCAGGCCAAAATACAGTACAAAAAATACAAAATACTGTTGGATTTAAAATAGACTGTCTGGATAATCTTTATGAAGAATATAGAGTTTATTGCAGAAATTTATTGAGCGATAAAAAATTTGAAAACAAATTTCAAAAAAAAATTGAAGAAAACATCAAAACAGGTACAAAAATTTTTGATGATATAAATTTTGCAATTAAGAACATTGACAATTATTATAGCAAAATTAATGTGACTTCAGAATTGTCAGAAATATTTAACAATAACAAATCTAGCATTTATTTTGGTAGAGTTTATAATAATTTTGAAAAAGAAGTAATACAAAGCGAAAGTTTCTCTTATAAATCAAGTAATTTTTTAAACAAAAATAATAAAAGCTACATCAAAGTAAATAGAGAAAATTTACTCAGTAATGATAAAGTTAAAAGCCACTTATTGTTAAACCTGGATGAAATTAAAGATTCAACAGGATTAAATTACAATATTAAACGTGTTAATATTACTAATATAATAAGTCAACAATTAATTAACTTAACTAGAAGTATGTCAACATTATCTGTAGGTTGTTTTTTAGATGTTGAAAATAACATTGATTTTAGTAATGTATTGCCTATAAAAGAAAAAATATGTGTAACTTCTGAAAATAGTGACGTTGAATTTTTTAATTACATCGTCTCAGAAAATTTAAATTTTGATCATGATAGTTTTTTAAAGAATAATCAAGCTTTTTTTGTTGAAACTACAGAAGAAGTAAATGTTAGTGATCGTCTAAAAAGACCTTTTACTACTGGATATGTTCAAAACGACTTTACTGACATGCTTTATTCCAACGTGTTTTTTAATAAATCACTTCAAAATCAAGACTTTATTTTTGAAAGATACAATCCAACAAGTAGTTCCCCTCAAAGCGTAATGTCTAGTTTAGAAGAGCAAAACAATTTAAATCAAATCAAAAATGTTTTTTTTGACATTTTTAATGTTAATATTGATTTAGAACAAAATACTACTTATAAAAAATACATTTTGACTTTTTTGACAGAAAGTCTTAATCAAGGTGATGTTGTATCATCATCAGGCAACTCAATTTTAAACTTTAACACTTATAATACAATACTTTCAGACTTATCATTTGAAAATGTAAATAGAGACTATTTTATATCAAATATACCAACGTTAAATCATGCTAAAGTTTACAATATGGGACTTTTAAATATTCATTCTGTGTATAATGAAGAATATGAAAATGTTCTTGCAATAGAGCCGTCTGCTGTTGGCTTTGAAGAAGATTTTTTCTCTACATTAAAATTAAAAAATAGTCAAATTGTCGATAGACAATTTAATCTTGACTACAAAAACTTATCTTTAAAAACTGATAGCATTGTTAAAAATATAAAAATAAAGTCTTTGCAAAACAAAGATATTAATATTGAATTTTTAAAAAACGTAGTAAAAAAAATCAACAATAAAAAGACAAAAAATAAAATAATATCATATCATATCGATGCTAGTCCTGACATGTCTCTCATTAATGAGGATGAAGTAATTTTTAATGCATTGTTTGGAAAAGATAACGATAAAATATACTCTAATTTTGAAACTGACAAGAAAAACAATGTAAACAGTGTGATAAGTAAAATTGCAAACGATATCGATGTTGATACTGAAGCTTCTATATTTTACGAAAATTACAAAGATATTATTTCAAACTACTACAAAGGAAAATATTTTAAATCATCTTTTTGTTTTTTAAAAAAAGTTATTGCTGATGTCTTTGTAGACATAGCTGAAGAAAGTCAAACTACTAACAATAATTTCTTAAAGAATTCATTGTGTCAATTTTTATATTTTAATTATATTTTAAATGGTGACAAAGATAAAAAAAATACAGAATCTATTGCAAAAAGATTTTTTGCAAATACTATAAAAAATTACGGTAATTGCAATAACATAATAAAAAAAAGAAAATTAAATACTTTTTCATTTAATAAAAATAATTATGAGCTAAAAGATTACGACGTTTACTCAGACGAAGTGACTGAAGAAAACACGATAAAAAAGCTAATTAGAAACAAAACGCAAGAATTTAAAAAAGAATATTTTAAAACGTCAGATGACTTAAATAATATAAAAAAATCTGTTTTTAGCAACGATAATATTCTAAATGCTAGTAGACATACTTGCAAGTCAAAAGTTGGAAATATTAAAGTAAACCTTGAAGCGTCTGATGATTTTGTTAATAGTATTAATAATTACGAAGGTGAAGTTAATTATGTGCCGAGTCAGTTTGGAACAGCTGCTTATGACAACGCAGAGTTACTAAATTTAAGAAGAAACGAGTCAATTGTAATAAAAGACGCAGATGGAAATATTAAATTTAGTGACACTGACGGCGTTGGGTCAAGTATGACTTTGACAAACTTATTAAAAAATGATTTAACTTTAAGTATTAGTTTTGAAAAAATAAAAAACATACTTCCTTTTGTTTTTATTAAAAAGAAATGTACAAACACTGACGGTAATTTTTTGCAATATAAAAACCATGTTTTAGAGACTAATATTACTATACCATTTAAACATAAAGCTAAAGAAGGAAAAAAAATTAATCCTATTACAGGAAAAAGGCCTAGAGATTATATTTTTGAAAAGGATATTGTCGATTTTGATTTTAATGTCAATATAAATTCTGGCGAATCTAAAAAAAGTATTTTTATTAATGATTATTTTGATAATTTATGTGATCCAACAAAAAAATATGTTTTTAGTAGCATTTTAAAGTCAATCCATGATATTATTTTAATTTTAGACGAAAGCTTATTAGATAAATATTTTGAGTCTGAAGATGATATAATTGACTATGTTAATAACAATTCATACGTGACTGAAATGATAATAAATATTTTAGATGTTTATGGTGAAGTATATAATAATGCTATATTGAGCTTAAATGAAGATTTGACTGATTTTGTATTTGTCTCAGACGCTTTGTACTCTTGCGAAAATCAAACTCATTTATCAAAATATAACAGCACTGATATTACTGAGGTTAATTCTAATATTTTGCCAAGTAACAAATGGCAAATTCCTAGTTTTTACAACTACTTTTATAGCAATTCTTCTCTTGCACCACTATCTAATTCATATAGGAATAATCAAAATTCTCTTAAAAATTATGAAAAAATATTGACAGCCGATGAAATATTTAATGAAAGCATTAAAAACAGTAATTATAACTCAATAATACAAAAAAGACAATTTGAAAGTATTTTAAATAGTTCTTTAGATTTAACAATAAGTGATTATGAAAAAATCTTTAGCAATTTTAATTTTTTATATCAAAATACAGACTTTAACAATAGCACTTTGCAGCGTTTAAGTAGTGAAGAAAGGCTAGATAATATTATACATAATTCTAGCAACAATATTGATTTTAAAAGTAAGTATACAAGTAATATGTTTTTATCTCTCAATACTTTACTAAAATCTGATTCTTATCAAGCTATAATATTTGATCTTGTTAATATGTTTTTTAGTTTTTATGATGATAAAATATTGAATGCCAACAAAGAAGAAATATTTAAAGAATTAGATTTTTTAGATGATGTAATAGACAAAACAAAAATATTTGAATCAGTATCTAACGACATTGTTTTAAATAGACTATATTATCTTAATGAGGTATTTAAAAAATTTATTAAAAAACAAAAAAATATCATTATAGGTACAGATCCTTCAGTTAACCCAGAAAATAGTCTTGTATCACCTGCTATGGAATTAATCAAAAAAGAAAAAAAGTTTACTCTGGACTTAAACGAAGCGTCTTCTGAGATAGACCTATACAAGGGTGAAATCTATTGTTTTGCTTTGAGAAAAAATATAAATGTAAATATTGATTCTTTAATAAAAGTCAAAGCAGAAGTTTTTGAACACGGCAATATTAACAAAATGTATTACCCAAAATATTTTTATTTTTCACCTTTGATTTTAGATGCTTCTTATTTAGAGTATGTAGAAAATATTGAAAGCAATCCTAATACAAATAATTTTATAGGAATTTTTGATAATTTTAACTTAGATAATAAAATCAAAATAAGTGATTCTAGAAAATTAAACTTTAATCATTTAAATTCTGTAATAAGAGAGTATTTTAAAGTTGAAGATACATCAATAGTTGACAATATAAGAAACTCAATTATTGACAATCATTTAAGATCATTTAAATTAAGCAAAATAGTTGACAGTATATATAATGTTAACCTAAATGAATGTATTAAAAAAGACATTTTGTCTGAGTCGTTTTACAATATGATATTAAACATTGATAATAGCTTGTTTTATAACACTTTTAGTCATACGAAAAAATCATTTTTAAACGACTGTATTATAAACGATGGAGACACTTTAAGATTGGATTTTAGTAATAATAAATATTTTAAAACTGTAGATTTTTTAAGCAATTTAAACTATTTAGTAAGTGTAGAAAATCAAGTCAATTTGATTAATAATATTGAAAATAGTCTATATCAAAATATTTTTTGGGATTTAGACTTGTCTAATTTTAAATTTAAAGATTTTAAGAAAACAAGAGAACTTTCATCAAGTCTTGCAAGTTCTAGAATAAATTCTAGTGAAGGTGAGCTTTTAATTAATCAAGATATTAATGATACCTTAGAAAGCTTTTTTATAGAAAATGATTTAAATAGAGATCTGGATGTATCTATGAAACGCTTTTTGAGCACTAAGCTAATTAATTATGAAAATTATAGCGTTTCAATTACAATAGAGGTAGTATAATAATGACTAATACTTTTTATTTAAATAATTTTAATAACAGCTTAGATATAAATCAAAGCTTTAATTACAACTTTTACGAAAAAAACGAAACTCAAACTAAAGACGACACGATTAATAACAAAAAAAACTCATACAATAGCAAAGAAATAAATGTTCAAATTAGTTTTAAAAATTATGATATTTTAGATGAAAAAAGCTTTTTATATAGAAGACAAATAAACATTAATGGGCTTAAATCACTAAACAATAAAAGCTTGACAAGAAGCGAAATTGATTTATTTAATGACAGAAAACCTAGAAGAAATACCATAGAAAAAAACTATGACATAAAAGAATCTTTTCTACTAGATATAGTTAAAAATTTCAATATTAATCAATCAAATTTAAATTTAGCTGAAGCATTTACAGAAAGCAAAAAAATATTTATTAATGTAGATGTTTCTGAAAAACTAAAAAATATAAATAATGATAATTATTTTTTTGACAATAGTATTTTAGATATATTTGAAGTCGAAGAAGAAAGTTATAACATGCCTTTTTTTGAAGATACAAATTTATTAAGTGAATATAAAGTCTTTAGCAAAAAAAGCATATATAATAGTGATAGACAAATAACGTACTTTACACATGTAGGCTTTTTAGTTGAAAAGTTTTTAAAAGAAAATAAAAAAATAAAAGTTACAGATACAAGATTTTTTCTTAACAAACTTGACAACAATAACGAGTTTTTAGAAGCAAACGAAAACTTTAGTCTTAAAGATGTTAATATAAAATATGGAAAAACTTACTGCTACAGAATTTTTCCAGTTTATAATATTACTATACCAAAATATAGAGACTTTCACGTACTCGAGGACTTCTTGGTATGTGATACACCTTACTACTCTGACGAGGTATTGTGTAAGGAGTTTGTTCCTCCAAAACCACCAAGTAATATAAGCTTTACATATGAAAATTCAAAAATAGTTTTAAGGTGGGTCAAGCCAGCAGATACTGTAAATGATGTAAAAGGTTATCAAATTTTTAAAAGATACAGTCTTGACGAACCTTTCGTGTTAGTTAAACAAATTGAGTATCATTTAGAAACTGATTTTTATGAAAGAAACAATAATATTAACGAAATTAATATTGAAAAAAGATTGGAATCAGAGTCACTAATGTTTATTGATGAATTAATAAAAGGAGTACCTGTTATATACACAATTTGTTCAATTGATGCACATGGATTAACATCAAACTATTCAGCACAAATCGGTTGTTTACTAAATCAAGAAAACATGAAAATACAAACAGATCTTGTGAGTTCTGAAGGTGCACCTTTGTATTTGCCTAATATTTTAATTAAAAGAAAAACTAAGTTTTTTAACAATGAAGACAAATATGTAACAGTAACACCCGCAGTACGTAATATGAGAAAATTTACAATATACGCAACGCCTGATTTTCATAGTATTAATAGAAATAATGGGGATATATTTAATTTGTATAAGGAAAATTACAAGATAAATATATTTAAACTAGAAAATAATGAAAATTTTATTGATAATATTCAAATAATTAACTTTAACAATTAAAAGTGAGGCTTTATGGGATTTTTAAATCACGCTACTAACAATATAATAATAGATGCTGTTTTGACAGAAAGAGGAAGAGAAAAACTTGCTCTTAACGATGGAACATTTAGGGTTTCAGCCTTTAGCTTTGGCGATGATGAAGTTGATTATAGCATAATCAAGAAGTATGGTCTGTCTATCGGCAAAGAAAAGATAATTAAAAATACCCCAATATATGAAGCGAATCCAAACGAAAATATTGCTCTTAAACATCAGTGTATATCTTTTCCTAACCCGCTCACAAAAATAGATAAAATGCCAACTATCATATGGGAAAATGCAGGAGCTAGAACTAGTATTACTTTGTTTGATACTAGTAATAGCAATACAACGCCTATTAACGCAGAAATTGTTGTTTCTACTAGCATTGAAGGTGTTGATTTAGACTTTAGATTAGATCAAAATATTTCTGATTCTCAATTTATAGTAAAAATGAACAATGATTTGCTTACAGTTGCAAATGAGCCATTTGTAGACAAAGATACAAACAATATCGCAACATATCTATTTCAAACAGCGACAAAGTCTCAAGACAGTACTAATAAACTTTTTGCAAACCAAAAGACAAGGACATTTACAATTACAACAAGTGGTGTTGTTAATTCTAATGATTTCACAAGATTTGCAACAATAGGTGACAGCAATAAAATAATAACAAAAATTCAAATTATAGGACAATCTTCAGGAGCTTCTAAAATTATTCCTGTTGAAATTAATAGAAATGTAAGCGTTTAAAGGAATAAAAATGGCAGAGATACAATTAACAGGATCGTTCGTTTCAATAGATGATAGTAATGTAACAACTTCAAAATCTTCTGTTCAACAATTAATTGATATTATTCAGGCTGATATAGCATCTGATACTGGTTCAGCTACTAGAAAAAAATATCAAGTATTTGTAAGCGGTGGAACAAATTTATCTTCTATAACAAGCTCTTTATATCAGACAGTTTTTGATCAAGATTTTACACTTGGAACATCTAATCCACTGTTTGACATTACTATAGGCTCTTTTGCAGATTTTACAAATGCTAATGCCCCTGTAGTAAATCAAATAACAGCTGAAACAGATGAAGCCGGAAAATTAATTTTCGAAGATGGATCAAATAACAATATTAACTCTATTGCAATGATGAGAGAAAAAGTTTCTATGTATAGACAATTTGCTCAAAATCTTATTGGAGATCCAGACGCTTATTTTATTACACCTCATACTGCATTAGTTCCTGAAGCAGGTCCAGATAATGGAACAAATGCAAAAATTATCAACGGCGCAGTCTTTTTAAGCTTTAGAAGACTTTTTACTAGAGATAATATCTACAAAGGTTCTTTTGGAATGAAAATTCACAAAGAAGCAGCAGACTTAAAAACAGGGGCAAGAGAACAAAACATAAGTGTTTCTGCTGATTCTGATGCGGGAGATTTACACACAACTTATTTAATTGATGATACTAAAGTCAATACTAATCTAACAGTTGATACAGTTGGAGGTGAAGTAACAACGCTACAAGACAATAATGGTCATTTTGTTGGACTAATTTATTATGATAAAGGTATAGTAGTCTTAGATGTTGAAAGAGTTTTTGATGCAGATCAGATAATTAGAGGAATAATTGATTCTGTAGATACAAGTACAGTTTCAGAACCTGCAAAAAATGCTGATGATTATGGTTTTACACACCCAGCATTTGACGATCAAGTTCCCAGATCAGCAGGTGAAACTGTGTTTACAGAAAAATTATATCCTAACTTATGGGTGAGTGGAACAATTGATAATGTTGTGGACCACATATGCGATACAAGATTTGGCACAGGAAATCTTTCAGCAATTGGTTTTAGAAATGAAACTATAATTAACTCTTCTCTTTACTTTTGTAGAGCAGCACCTTCTCAACTAAACTACTCTACTAATCCAACATATGTTGACAGTAATGGTGATATTATTCCTGTTAGCGTTGATACAGTAACTAGAAACCCTTTTACATTTGTTACAACTGTAGGACTTTATGACGCTGACGGGTTTTTGTTGGCGGTTGCGAAAACTTCTAGACCAATTGAAAAAAACCCAGAGACAGATTTGTCAATTAGAATTAGACTTGATTATTAAAGAAGTAAATAATGCCTTTTATAAAGCTTAGCAATGAAAACGTCGTTAATACTAAATTAAGTAATTATTTTAAAGTCGAATACAAGAGTAACGATAATAGCACTTATATTTCTAATAACAACTTAAATAGCTCTTCAATAGTGTATACAGAAAATAGACTTAACAAAGAAATAGTTGAAAATAGAATAACTATAGAAGAAAATTTAGTAGACAATGTAACATCAGTTTTTAATAATATTGTAACTGACTTTTATAGAGACGGTTTTATTACAGGAGGAATATTAAGTCAAGATTTTAGATATGAGAATTTTGCTAATTTAAAAGACACACTAATTAGTCCTCCTTATAATTTAACGAAAGACGACGTAAAAAAAAGTAATTTTAAAAATTTTTTTAAAATTGATAGATACACAAACAAGTTAATAATTGACAGTAAAATAAACTCTAAAAATGAAACTATAAAAAATACTCTTTATGATTATTACTTAAAAGGTTTTAGTAGCAAAGAATATAAAAATATAGAAAAAGGATTTTGTAATTTTAATAGCATTAATTTATTTTCACAAAAGTATAATCAAAATACATTACATTCAAACTGTATTGTATACAGTAATCAATTAAATAATGGAAAAAATGATATTGATACTAGCGAAAGTTTTTATATAAATTTTTGGATTAATTCTAGAAAATATACTAATAATAAAAGAAGCTGTGTATTACATATACCTGATGTGGTAAGTTTATATACAAGTGAGTTTGATAAGAACTATAGATTTATTGCGTCTTTCGGAAGTAACGCAAAAAAATTAGTTATAGAAGAAAATTTTTTAAATATTAATTTTTTGCAAGAAACAAAGCAGAATACAAATGAAATCTATTTAACTTCAGCAGAACATTTTAAATATAATCACTGGTATAATATTGGAATTAATTTTATCAAAACAGACGCTAATTCAGATTCATATACGATAATATTTTATAAAGACGGAGAAAGAATAGAGTCAGGATCAGTTTTGATTAATAAAGAAAAAGATCCTTTTAATAGCTTTGTATGCATTGGAAATATGCCATATTATTATGATGATGAAAACGAAGTATATAAAACTAATTACAATAAAATATTTACTACTTTTTTTGGCAAAAAATACACAGATGACAGTATATTAGACGGTCCTTTTTACAAAAAAGATTTGAATTTAGGAACAACAGAGTCACAAGGCCTTGACGAAGTAATAACAACTATTAACAATGATAATGAAGGTATTTATTTTGAAGAAAACATTAACAAATCATCTTCATGTCATGCAGAGCTTTATGACATAAAAATTTACAATCAGTCAGTTTCAGAAAATATTATTCAGAATCACGCAAAAAGAAATATTACAAACATAGCAGAAGAAAAAGAAAATAGAAATATATCATTATATGTACCTTGTTTTTACATTCCTGTCTATGTTAAAAAATCAGGACTTTTAAATAATTCGAATTCAAATATAAATTTATATTTTCAAAATTTTTACAACATTTTTTATGCGAATACATGTGGAGGTTTAGATATATCTGTTGAAAGCTTCTTGATTGATTTTGTTAATTATAAAAAACCAAATATTGTTATAAACGGAAATAATCAAAATAATATATCTATTAATAATAATGAAGACTTTCTTGAAATAATAGTTAGTGATACATTAGACTTTCCTGAAATAAGACAAGGTGTTCTTTCATCAGAAATAATTACAAAAAAGATTGATTTTTTAGGTAAAAACGATACTTCTGATTCCTTGCTTAAACAAAACAATTTCTATAGAAATACTTTACTTTTACCAAACGACAATGGTCTCCTTAAAGTAAGGTTTGATATAATAAATGAAATTATGTCGTCAGAAATAAGTAATCATTATACTTTAGATAATAATTATTTCCTAGATGAAATAGGACATACTAAACTATACAATATCAATTGTTATAATATTTTAGGAGATCTAAATCAGTATTTTCTTTCAGATAAAACATACGAGTTTTATACTCAAGAAACTAGATTAGGTAGTTTTCAAAGTCTAGAATACAATATTCTTGTCAACGGAGTAAATCAAAATACTATTGCTTCTAAATACAAGCTTAAAGATATAAGTAAATTTATTAAATTAGATGAAACAATTCAAAACGTAGATGATGTTAGATCTTTATCAACAAATGGAATTCATCATATATCTAATTTAGTAAACGAATTTAAATTAAGTTATTCTATAATTGATTCAAACCCGGTTATTAGAGATTATAACAGTCATAATGTAGATTTATCAAACTCAGAAATACTTTTACAAGATGGAATAATATACCGAAAATTACCATTACCTTATTACGAATTTTCAAAATGTAATAATACTTTATTTAACGTAATTTTCAACATACCTGTTCAATATTACAATACAAGAATTAAACCAAATAGTTTTAAAATTACTGATTCTAATATTTTAGGAACAAATGGCATGTCAATAAACTTTTGTGATAATGGTCATGGTGTGTTATATAGAAATGATGCTTTGACGAAGATAGCAGACTGGAACTATGTAGGTCATGTTTTTTATGATGAAGGCATTGTAAATATTTTAAATCCTTTTGTTTTTAATTTTGGGCTAGAACAATTTGATATTAATTTTTATGCAAAACACACAATGCACGTCAATGAAATTAATATTCCTGTTTTGGCAGGTCACAAGAATGTCTCACATAATAAAACTTATGATAGTAATTTAAGACAAGATGAATCTGCATTTAACTCTGATGAAAAATTTGTATATATTACAGACGTAAACATTCATGATGAAAATCTTAATATTGTTGCTAAAGCTAAAATGGCACACCCTATTCCAAAGAAAAATTCAGATAATGTTTTAATCAGACTAAAAATGGACTTTTAATGAAACAAGTAAAATTTATTGGATTAGATATATCTACTTCTATTGTTGGTATAAGTTTTTTAGATAAAAATGGAGAAATGATAGATTTAAAAGCTATAAACTTAAAAAAAATAAAATGTATTTTTAACAAGTCTAAAGCTATTAAAGAATCGTTTTTATTATTTAAAAATAATTTTAAAATAGATGAGAATGTAAAAATATTTATTGAAGAACCATTTCAATCATTTTCTAAAGGTTTTTCTTCAGCAAAAACTTTATCTCAATTAAATAGATTTAATGGTATAGTATCGTACCTTTCAGCAGAGATATTTAATTGCATTCCTTTATATATTAATGTTAATAGCGCAAGAAAAATTTTACAATTAAAAATTGACAAAAAGTCTAGTGAAAGTACAAAAGAACAAGTTTTTAATTGGGTTAAAAAAGAAATAGTTTTTGTTTGGCCTGAAAAAACTTTAAAAAGCGGGCCAAATAAAGGACTTGTAAAATTTGATGAATCTTGTTATGATATGTCTGATGCATATGTTATTTGTAAAGCAGGATTTATTAATGAAGGACAAAATATATAAAAGACTTGACTTTTTTGAGGATCTCAAGATTAATTCTATTTTATCAAAAGACGGTATTAATTTAAATATATGGTGTCCTTTTTGTAGACACCCTTCAAAAAGAAAACTTAAACTTAGTGTACATCTAGAAAAGTGCTTTTACCATTGTTGGTTATGTGATAAAAAAGGTTCTAATATATCATATCTTGTTTCCAAAATAAATAAGGATAAAGTTGAAGAATCAAAAAAAATATTTACTACAAGAAACATCAATAATGATTTAAATATTTTCCTTAAAAACAATGAAGAACTTGAAGATAAAATTGAGGTAACTCTACCATCAGACTTTAAATTTATTGTAGAAGAATTTAATACTAATAATCCAGACGTTAGAGATGTAATAAAATATGCCATTTCTAGAGGCTTTAGTAAACATAAGTTATACATGTTAAGAGCAGGTTACTCTTGTAATAGAGATTTTAATAGGTATTTAATCCTGCCCTCATATAATAAAGATGGCGACTTAAATTTTTATACCGCAAGAAATATTGATCAAGATACACACAGCGGTTACAAATACAGAAATGCAAATATATCAAAAAAGAATATAATATTCAATGATTTGAACCTTAACTGGAAAAAAGACTTAACTTTAGTTGAAGGCCCATTAGATTTAATTAAAACAAATGACAATGCTACATGTCTATTAGGTTCTAGTTTAACAGAAGACATGCTTTTATTTAAAAAAATAGTATCAAATAAAACTAATATCAAATTAGCACTCGATGCTGATGTTTATCATAAGTCTTTAAAAATAGCAAGCTTGTTGCACTCTTATGATATTAAAGTTGACATATTAGATACTAGAGGATTTGATGATGTTGGAGAAATGACGTGTGAAGAGTTTAAAAAAGTTTATGATAATTCGACATTATATAACAAACAAGATAATTTACTAAATAAAATAAGGCAACTTTAATGACTAAAATAGCACACATTTCAGATATACACTTTAGAAGTCTAAAGCGTCATGACGAATATAAAACTATATTTCAAAAAATCTTTAGTACTTTGAAAAAAGAAAAAGTCGACATGATTTTTATAGGTGGTGATATAGTGCATTCAAAAACTCAAGGAATAACTCCAGAAATCATTGATGTCTTAAATTGGTGGTTTACTAATTTAGCTAGTATCGCACCTACACATGTAATTTTAGGTAATCATGATGGATTAATTTTAAACAAAGACAGACAGGATGCCATTACGCCTATTGTTAATGCTTTAAATAATAGTAACTTGTTTTTATATAAAGATTCTGGTACTTATTCTTCGACAATTAAAGGCGTAAACTGGTGTGTTTTTAGTTGTTTTGATCAAGAAAATTGGTCTAAAGTAAAGCCTAAAAAAGATGATATAAATATTGCATGTTATCACGGAGCAGTTTTTGGTTCTAGAACAGATGTTGATTGGTATCTTGATGGTGAAGTCAACAAGACTATGTTTGAAGAATTCGAATTTACTTTTTTAGGTGATATACATAAATACCAGTATCTTGACGATGAAAAAAGAATTGCATATCCAGGATCATCGGTTCAACAAAATTATGGAGAAGATATTAAAAAAGGTTTTTTGATTTGGGAAATTGAAAATAAAAATGATTATAAAAGTAGATTTATAACAATAGACAATCCGTATCCTTTTGTAACGATTGACTGGAAAGGAAGTGTTGCTAATACTATTAAATTTTGTGAAAAAGTCAAAAATAACTGCAGATTTAGAGTTCGGTCTAAGGAAGAAATTTCGCAAGTTGAAATTAAACTTTTACATCATTACTTAAAAAATGATAAAAATGCATATGAAATAGTATACCAGATATTACCTACAAAAAATATTTTACAAAATCAAGAAATTAAAAGTCAAGAAAAAAGCTTTAATATTAGAAGTAGACTCGATAGAGAAAATTTAATAAAAACACTTTATCCTGATATTACCCAAGAAAACTATGAAAAATTAGACTTGCTTTTTGTAGAAGAAATAGATAAAATTCCTGCAAATTTAAATACTAATAACAGTAAATGGTCTGTTAATTATTTGAAGTTTGATAATACTTTTTCTTATGGAAAAAATAATCAAATTAACTTTGATAATTTAAATGGTGTAATTGGAATGTTTGGAAATAATAGATCTGGAAAATCATCAATCCCCGGCACATTGATGTATACTCTATTTAACACCTCAGATAGAGGATCTCTAAAAAACAAAGACATTGTTAATATTAGAAAAGGAAGCTGTAAATCGACTGTAGGAATAACAACAAATCAAGGTATCTATGAAATCACAAGAGAAACAATAAAAAAGACTAACAAAGCTGGCATTACTAATGCAACAACAAAACTTTATTTAAATAGTTTTGATAATTTAGGAAAAGAAATAGATGAGTCTGAAGAACAAAGAAGAGAAACAGATAAAATATTAAAAAAGATTGTAGGCTCTGCAGAAGACTTTTTATATACATCTTTTGCATCGCAAGGTGAAATTAATACTTTTGTCAAAGAAAAGACAAGTGCAAGAAAAACTGTTTTGGCAAAGTTTTTAAATCTTGAAATATATGATGAAATTTACAAAAACAGCAGAGAAGAATATATTGTTTTAAAAAATAAACTTAAAAACTTACAAGAAAAAAATTGGGACAATATAAACTTAGAATTAGAAAATAAAAAACTAATTTTACAAAATGAAATACCTTTATTAGAAGACAGCATTATAAAGCTTAGAGAAAAAGAGTTAAACTTCAAAGTTAAGCAAAGCGAAATAGAAGGAGTAAACAAACATCATACAGGTTACGATTTAAACACAGCAAACAATAAACTTAAAAGCTTAACAAATCTATTAGAAGAAACTAATGATAAAATCAGAAAAAACGCAGATATCTTAAAAGAAAATAGCCAGAAGTTAGAAAAAATAAAAATTTTTAAAAAAAGTTATTCTATTGAAGATTTAAATAACGATAAAGACAAGTTAGACTTAATGTTAAATAAGATTAAAATTCTTAAAAAAGATAAAAGTCTTTTGAGTAAAAACAAAGATAACTCGTTAAAAGAAATAAAAATACTAGATCAGGTTCCTTGTGGAAATCAGTATTCAAATTGTAAATTTATCACAAAAGCTTTTGAATCAAAACAAGAAATACCTCAATTAAACAAAAAAATAGAAGATATAGAAGTGTCAATATATGAGATTAAAAACGTAGTTTCTAAACTTGAAAAAGAAAACTTAAATGAGTCAATAAAAAGATATAACAATGTTTTAAATAAAGAATATAAGCTGTCAGTAGATAATCAAAATCTTCAAAAAGAAAACATTTTTTTAAACGAAAAAACTAATGATATAAAAGAAAATATTCTTAAAATAAATCAAATTATTCTAGAAATAAACAATATTGAGTCCTCTTTGAATTTAAAAGAATTGAAAAGCATAGAAGACGATTTAAATCAAATAAGAAGTATAATTCTTGAAAAAGAAAGAAGTCTTAGGAAAAATCGACAAAACATATTTGAAATTAGTGAAAAAAT
>MDTG01107053.1_pt1 | contig 15732 bp, 9 predicted proteins | sample 811421 | NCBI WGS metagenome assembly MDTG01 (sample SAMN05326645, study PRJNA326480) | marine metagenome | isolation source: seawater | place: Pacific Ocean: South East | collected 2011 | reverse complement strand
TTACGGAAGAAGAAGTTGGTGAGCGACGTGCTTCGAAAGGAGAGAGAGAAGAGATCGTTCAATAAAAGACGACGACGACGATGATGATGATGATGATGATGATGATGATGATGATGATGATGATGATGACGAGATCGGGAAATACTACGTACTTGTCTGAACACGTTCGCGATGAATCTCGGCTCGCCTTTACTTTCCACAGATTTCTTGATCAGAGAGACGTTATTGATTAACAGTTTCGATGGTTCAATCTCCTCGGCCTCTTCCTCCTTCTCAACACCAACGGTCTCCTCGTTGATGTCCATCTTGTCGTCGACTACAGGGGCACCCATTTCTCTCTCTTTCGTTCTTCCTTTTTTTTGTGAAGAAATTTAGAAGAAGAAGAAGAAGAACGAGAAGCGAGACGTTCGTTCGTTCGTTCGTTCGTTGCGGCGAAAATGTGCGAATTTAAAATTATGTACTTCACATAAACTAACTACGGGAGGGATGCTCTATCAACTCTACTCTATGATGAAAACATATCATGCGCTAGTTTTCTATTCTCTTGGCGTGTTCTTCGTGTCGCCTCTTCAAATCGTCGACGAGTTGTTTCTCAATGTCCTCTTCGTTCGGGTCTCGAAGTAAACGTAAAGAGTCGACCACCGCGGTCTTCTCGCCTGCTTCTTTACGTTCTTTTTTTTGGAATATGGTCACCTCGTTGTAACGCTTGTCTAATTCGTTCGCTACTATGCAATGCATGTTGTATTTTTCCATCGCGGATAACGTCTTTTGTTCTATAATACTCGCATCTGTTTCGAGTTTAAAGGAAACACAAAACGCGTTTGGCGCCCACATATCTCGGCACATCTTTAACATTTTCGGCGTGGACGAAAAGTTGGCGAATAAGCTACCGCTCGTTTCCAAAGCGTTCGATTGGATTTTATGCGACGCGAGCTCAGGCCAAGGGATGTAAAAATCGGACACCGCAGCAGCGTGAATAATAATGACATCTTCCGCGTACACGTTTACCTTTTCACTGACGAGTCGGAGCAAGTGCAAATATTCGTAGACGGTGGTAAATTCGATTTCAAGAAAGCCGTATTCGGCGTATGCACGCTGTCGGTCAGCTTGAATACATTTGAGTTTGGTGCGTGTATCATTTTCTTCTTCATTTTCTTCTTCTTCTTCTTCTTCGTTTTTGGTAAACATCGAGAGAAAATCGACGTGTTGGTGAACATTTCTTTTTTTCTTCGTATTGGCAAACAGGTTTTCGCATTTTCGGATGAAAGGCATCTTCGACCCGGTCCGTCGCAACGAGACCACGCAGTACCCTTCTTTGGATAAATACTCGCACAAAGCCGCTCCCCTCGCTCCGGACGAGAAATTATCCAAAAATCTCACCGCCATCGGTGGTTTCTCCAATGGAGCAGAGGTACCACCGGAAGTGACGAAGGCTACTTTTTTGTTTCCATTTTGTAGTTGTTGATGGTGTTTGGAAAAAAAAGCATCGAGAGACTGTTTGATGACGTCAATGTTCAACGGTTCCGGGGTCTCCACGAAGAATCGATTGCACTTTTGAACGCAATCTCCGTTATCATTCTTCTCGTCGTCGTTTTTTCTTTTCTTCATCGAAGACACGCGTGTTGCGTAAGAATAAATTTGACGAGTCGTTAGATGCTTTTTTAATACAGTAAATTTATAATTAAAAACAAGCTCTCATATTATTTTACACCATCGACGGCTTTAATTGGAAGTCGTTCCCGACGGATTCGTGCGACAGAAGACCACACGTCTCGCATCGTAAATCCGCTCGAAACGAAGATGATTTGTCGATGTTGTCGTCGTCGTCATGTGCCGGGCCACATACTTGACAATCGAAAGAGAGCACCCGCTCCTCGCCATCTTCCTCGTTCATCAAAACTATGTTTCTTCTTCGTTGTTTCAGACGTTGTGATTCTGGTACCCATCCCTTTTCAGGTTGGTCGACGTGTACGAGCACTCGCGACTCGCTTTTATTATCCTCGTCATTGTTGTCGTATATCTTTGTATTTGTTGGAAGCAACGGTTGACGACTTGAATTCTTTCGAAGTAAAGCAGATATGAACGCAAACGCAGCGCCAAGAACATATTTCTTCTGTTGCGATGCAGAACTTTTCTTCTTCTTCATTTCATCGCTGGACCATTTAGCGACGGCATTCCAGTACATTTTCGAGCACAAACATAATTCAACGCAATCCCACAAGGATTGTCCTTCGAACTCGTTCACGAGAGAGAAAATTTTCTTCGTCAACGCATCACCGTCCACAGCCGAAGCGCCGTGAAACGTCAAAATGCCTCGCTTTCCTTTAATCTTCTGCAACTTCTGCATGGAAGGCAACCGCGCGTAATCGTATCTTTCGAAAGTTCTCGCGATTATAAAACTGTTCGGAGATGCACACATGCCACCCGCACGCACGCTTCTTTGCCACACGGATACGTTCGAGCTCGTGTGGAAATCTTTGTTCAAAATCTCTGAAAAGTCAAATAGAATGAAATCTTCATTTGAAGCTTGTCCTTGATCTCTCTTCTTCTTCGTTTGCAAAATAACATCCGCTCTTCTTCCAGACTCTGCACAAACGGCAACGCGAAGGCCAATGTCGCACCTTTGGTAAGCCATATCTTGAACAGGCTCGCTGAACATACGAATTCGAGAGGAAATATTGTCGGAACGAAATAAGAGCACCTCACCGGAAGCTTTACCGAGAGCGACCACTTTTACGTCTTTTCCTTCGCACAAGCCTCGTCGTCCATCGACGTGCTGGTCGCGATAGCATTTTATCGAAGTGATGGGAACATCATCCGCACTTTCAACGAGTATTTCTTTCAAATCGAAGTGCGATGAAGGTATAACCCAATCTTCAGGAACTTTTACGTTAAGCCTTCGATTGCATAAAAGCTTTGGGTCGCAGAAAAAGAGTTTCGCCTCGCCGCTGGAACTTCCCACCGCGCAAGTCCACAACTTATCGCCGATAGCTCGGTCTTTCATCGGCATCCAATCAATAGCTGAAACCCAGACGCCCGGGGTCAAAAACGCTCGAAAGACTCCGAGTAATTCGCAAAACGGCTCCTCAATCTCATCGTCCTTCTTCGTTCCGACGCGAAAAAATACTAATTCGCCATTCTTCGTTCCTACCGTTAATATCGATTCGAGCATGCCGTCTTTAAACGACGGGGACCACGCGCATGATGTGAAAGACACTTTTGTCGCGATTGTCAATCCATTCGGGTGCGTGTTTGTGATTTCAAAGTAATCCTTTGCTTTTACATCCGCCTTCATCGTCTTTCGGGTAACTCTCTCTTGGCTGACTACACGAGGTTTTCTTGCTTGCTTCTTTCTCTCTTTTTGAATGTCGTAATCATCATCTTCTTCTTCATCATCATCATCGCCATCTTGCACATCATCTTCTGCATAATCATCATCGTCGTCGTCTTTTTTTTTACGGGTAGCTGCTTTTCTTTTCCTAGTCTCTGGTGTCTTCTTCGTCGCTTTTCGAGATGTTGGAGGCGCTTTCTTCGCTTCTGGTTTTTCTTTCTCTTTCCCTTCTTGCTCTTCTTCGTCCTCTAATTGCTTTGCAGGCAATCTAATATTTTTCAAATCGTCTACGATTTCCCATCCGTCATCGCCTTGTTTTTCTTCATCCACGCCTTTCCATATTCGAACTTTTCTAACGGCACATTCGTTCGAAACGACAGATTGTGGCAAACCATTGGCTTCAAATCTTATTTTTGAATTTTTAACAACTTCTATGAGTTGCCAACAGTGTCCTTTATATATCTCCATCACAAAACCGCGAGAACACGTGAAAGTGTTGACTTCATTTGCAGCCGCTGTGGCAGCCGGTCGGATCCATCGTTTCACTTTCATCGTCGAGCGCTTGGAATTGGTCGTGCTCCCGCACTGAACACTTTCATCGCCTAAATTATCAACGTTAGAGACGACAATCCACTCGTTATCCAGTCCTTTTCGATCGTATCGAACCCGAACTCTGTGACACATGTCTGATTCTGCGGCTAGTACGGTACATGTGAACCAAGGTGACGAGAGTGAATCTCTTTTCACTTCACATCGCGAATCTTTTCGCAACTGTCCAACGCGTGCTTCACCTAATTTCTCATCTTTTTTATCGTTCACGTTTCTTTCGCCCTCGCTCTGAGGCAGCATCTCGTTCGTTTTGTTATTATCGATGTTATTAATATCATTGCTGTTTTGTTTTATGCCCATATTGATATCGGAGCAGACTTTTGGAGGACCAGGCGCGGCGAAGCAGTTTATCGGTTTCCACATGTCGTCTTTTTCTACATCTTTCCCGGTCCTTCGATTCACATCCTCGTCGCCGTTCTCTTTCTCAAACGGTAAAGATTTCCAGTTTATCTTTTTATATAAAGTCGCCAGCTCTTCGGACACGTCTTGAATAAAAGGCCATTTTTCCGCTGAACTTAAATACATCGATGATGATGTTCCACTCGCCGCCTTGAACACCATTCGGTTACTTGCCGCGTGCACAACCACTCGATTCGATTTCATCAACACCGCTAAACAACACCTCCCACCTACGGCTACCCCTAAAGGTGACCAATATACGTTTTTCACTCTATCATCCGTTGGTGCTCTCGAAACCATCCCAGCTTTTCTTCGGTAGATGTTCGAACACTCGTATTGCAATACCGTCTTGTTCGAGTGAAAATCAGTGTTCGTTACGAGCATGTCCGGATTTTCTCTCATGCAGGCGACATCTATCAGACCCGTAGGCGTAGGATAGGTATTGTCCGCATTGATTTGCGCTGGATTCTGTGATAGTGAAGAAGAAAGAGACAGAAGTGAGCGTTGTGATGATGATGCTGACGATAACGACGACGATAACGTAGAAGAAGGAAAGGAATAAGAATTAGAGAAACAATAAAACTTACAATCAACAAAACGAACGGCCCCGCATTGCACCCGACGGCGATTATGTTTTCCTCGGACCAATCGCACGAGCTCGGAGACATTCTCGTGTAATACTCGTTCGTGTACACATTTTCTATTTCCTTTTCTTCTATCTCGTCTTTTCTCGTCGGCATCGTCGTCGCCTTTTTTGTCTTACGCGTCCGTCTCTTCCTCCTCTTCTTTTCTTCTGTCTTTTTTTTTGATGTCTTTTTTTTGCTGTTGTTCTTACAAACAAAAAAGAGTCGGTCGTCGTCACTTTATCCCCGCGACGAGAAAATAAAAAAAGAGGAAGAATAAAAATGTCTTCGGCGTTCGCTCGATGGGTAAACTCTCCAACCGGGCCGAAAACGACACATTTTTGGGGACCGGTAGCGAATTGGGGATTTGTCGCCGCGGTGCGTGGCGTATTTCATCGTCGTTTACGTGTCATGTCACGTGTTTTTTATACATTTTTTTCTCGTTATCTTTTCTGTCTCTCACCGCCGTCGGGTCGGTCGTCTCTCTTTATTTGCGATCGTCATCCTGTGGTATCATGCAACCCGCATCACTCACGCACACATCGTACGCTTATAATAAACAGGGTCTGGTGGACACGCAAAAACCAGAAGAGTCTGTCTCCGGACCGATGACTGGGACCTTATGCGTCTACTCCGCTTTATTCATGCGATTTGCTTGGCGAGTGGAACCGAGAAACTATATACTCTTCGCCTGCCATGCGACGAACGAATGCGTGCAAATGTACAATTTTCAACGATGGGCCAGGTGGAGCATGAATAATCCAACGAACAGCAGCAACAACATTAGCACTATTAATACTGGAGATGTCATTCCTGAATTGAAGAAGAAGAAGTAATTATAAGTTCACACCTTTTAGTGAAAATGTCTACATTTTTCGGGCTTCTGCTGAAGGAACGTCACGCGGAATATTTCCGAGCGAGTATGTTCGCGCCGTGCGTTTTACTACAGCGAGCAACGATCGTTTTTAAACCTTCAAACGCACTTCCGATTGGATGCGTCGTGCGAATAAAAGCGCGGATGAAGCATGAACCGTCGCAGGTGTTGGCATCGTTCATAGTCGGCAAAGTTGAGAGCTGTGCGTTGAACTGCGAGTTCAGCGACGACGTTCGACTGAGCATTTCGAGAGAGGGTGGTGGCGATAACGAGGATAACAAGGATTATGATTTTACTGTTCACATAACAGGACTTGTCATGTATAATGATGATATTGACAGGAATGAAAAAGACGAAATAGAGGAGAATGAAGACGAAGACATGTCGAGCGATGACTCTGAGGAAGAAGAGGAATCGTCACTATCGTGGTCAAGCGACACAACCACGGACGAAGAAATGGATGGTGAAAGAGAAGGAGAAGGAAAAGTTCGCTCAATTCGATGTCTGGTCAAAGCTCCCGAGCATTTACTTATATCACCGAAAGAGTGGAAGTACGAGCACGAAGAACGAATTCGCATACAGCATGAAGCTATTGAGAAGCCCATCGAGGAAGAAATACAATGGCGAGAGTTTGACAGAAAGACGATGGACTGGTGGCGAAACGAAAGTGAAAAAGGAGGATTTGTGATTCAAGGCGATGCAAAGAAACGTAAGAATCTTCCGGATTTCCCTTACACTGGGAAGCTACGTCCATCTCGTGTTACTGCGACATCTGCGATCCCAATCGGATTACAGCCTCCCGATTACGCTCAAACTTCCTGGCCGGAAGAAGAACAGTTGTCGCGATTACAAACAACAGTTGAAGTGAAAACGACGGAGAAAATTAAGAAAATGAAGCGCGCGTGTTCTTTAGCGCGTTTTGTTCTCGATACGGTCGCTTCACATTTGCGTGTCGGTGTTGAAACGGATGAGCTCGATCGAATATGTCACACTGTGTGCCTTCAAAACGGGGCGTACCCGTCGCCATTGAATTATATGGGTTTCCCAAAATCCATCTGCACGAGCATAAACGAAGTCGTGTGTCACGGCATCCCAGATAGAAGAAAACTAGAATCGGGGGATATAATCAATTTAGACGTCACCGTATGCTTTAATGGTTATCACGGTGACCTCTCGGAGACGTTCATTGTTGGGTGCGCGAAAACGAAAGATAGAGAGAAATTAGAAGAAAATAAACGACTCTTGAGTGCTACGCTGAGTACGCTCGAAAAGGCAATCCATTCGTGTCATCCAGGGAAGCGGTTTCGAACCATAGGCGAGCTAATTCAAAAAGAAGCTGTTGAAAGGGAGAAATGGACTAGCGTGAAGCATTATTGCGGTCACGGCATCGGTAAATTGTTTCACTGCGCTCCTACTATCCCACACTATGCTCCAAACAAGGCGGCTGGGTTTATGAAGCGCGGTCAAACATTCACCATAGAACCAATGTTTTGTGTTGGTAATCGAGCTGCCAAACACTGGAAAGACGGTTGGACAGCAGTCACTGCAGACGGGAAAAACTCAGCGCAGTACGAGCATACGGTATTAATTCTAGATGATGGCCCAGAAATATTGACAAAGCGGACGAGCAGAAGCGTAGATTTCTTCATAGATGATTAGATATAGAAACAACACATTGATACAGCATAAAACTACTTAATATACACAGCTAAAAGAATACCACTATCACTTTTTTCTAAGAATTCACCTCGCGAAACAACAAGAGTACCTTTATCAACGCACCTAAAGAGAAGAAAATCATCCCAATGACTTCCCCGAGTGTGTTTGGCACCAAGACTATTACTACGCCGGCGATGGCGAACAGAATCAGACATATTTCCGTCCACAAGAATATACACATTTGAGGGTGCCAAATCGTCGGTAACTCTTCGTCTAAGTCTGCTTCCGCCAGCGACCGAAGCGTCATCAACTTTTCGTACGTCAACAATGCGAATCCTACTGGAAAGATGAGAAACGATATCGCCCAAATCAGATTGGCTTCGCCAATCCATGGCATCATCTTATCGCTGAATACGGAAACTATTGTGGGAGAATACAACAAACTACCAACAATTCCTAGAAATATCCCCACAATCATCAATACTGAACCCCAAAATTGAATCCACTTTCTCTCTCGAGACGATTTCTCTATTTTATCGTCGATCTCTCTCAAAGGATGACATGTCGTGCTCACTTCTTCCACGAAGCAAAGCTCAGGGAGTAATAAACCGGCAAAGATAGATATATATCCGAGCACACACAACAAAGAAAACCGATCCCACTCTTTTTCGACGTAAAATATTCCAGCTATTATGAATAAAACTAAATCAACGTTGGCAAAAGTGAGCGGTAAAAATGCGTCCGAGTGTTTGTCCGTGTGATTCCGAAGAATGGGCACCCGTTTCATCGTTCCTCCCGGGAAGGAGGAAGAGGGGGAGGTATCGCTCATTTCCTATCTCCTTATTTGCGAGATGATAAAGTCAGGATGATGCGCATTCGAAAATGAAACGAACCGATGTATGTATATGCGTGCGAGGGAGTGTGAAGAACGGGAAGACTTTTCTTTCTTGTCCTCTTTTTTTTAGTGTTGTGTTTTTTTCTTACTCCTCGAGTCTACCACATTTTTACATCAACCACCACCAAACGAACGACAAACAATAGATAGCAACAATCAACGAGAATGTGTTTGTGACGAAGAATAACACGTACGAGCGCGGTAACAAAACAATAGTAGGAACAAGAGCAAGAAGAAGAAGAAGAAGATCACACACACACACACTCACTCTCTCTCTTTCTCTCGCTCTTCTGAGTTATGCAATGGTGCTTTCTTCTTTAACTTCTTACGTTCTCAAAAAAGGAGGGAGACCACCGTCGAAACAAGCCGCGTACGGGATGTTAGTTGGTTTGTTCTTGTTGAACATCGCGTACGTGTCGATGAAAGCTACTTTAGAGAGTAAGAAAGAAGAAGAAGAGAAAATCTTGGACGCGCGAGAGCGATTGATGAGTGGAAGGGGACTGAGAGGAGAGGTTTTGTATTTCGACGATGAAAAAGCGTGGGACAAGAGGAGAAGGAGAAGGAGAAGGAGCACAGAAGAAGAAGACAAAGACAAAGAAGAAGACAAACGAGACAAAAAACAAGACGAATGACGAAAAAGAAAAAGATGACTTTGAAAAAAGCAGGCGAGAGAAGACCCTCTACCAAAAAACGAACGAGTAACAAAATTTTTCGACGACGACGACGAAGAAGAAGAAGAAGAAGGTCGTCGACAAAAAGGTCGGGAGGTAAAATTAAAAAAAAGAAAGAATTGAAGAAGATGAAAATTGAACCAATCACAATCGTCCAAAACAGCGCAAGAAGAAGAAGAAGAATCAAAAAAACAAAACAAAACGAAACAGAGGAGGAGGAACACATCACACATTTGTTGGGACCCCGCACGAATTTACCAAACGCGCGCGGAGTATATATATATATAAAGGGCGAGGATCAAAATGTACGCGCAATATCACTGCGTCAACGCCGCGTCTGTCTCTTGTTCTTGTACTTCTTCGTCGATGAACAAGAAGCAGACCGCGAAGAACAGCACCGGACGACGCCAAAATTTAGCGACGACGACGACGCCGAAGAAGAAGATTATCAATCGTCGGGTTGCCTCGTTTGCTTCTAAACGCGACGAAGACGAGGAGAAGATGAACGATGGTAACGTGAGATTGGTCGCGGCAACCAGCGCGGTTATATTCGCGTCCTCACTGTTTGCTTCCTCTTCGAGTATTCTCGCCTATGCGGACGAAGCGGCGCAAACAACAGTCGAGACTGCTCCGATGAGTGCTGAAGCGCAAGACAATGCCGACCAAGAAGCCGACCAAGTTGGAGGCGAAGGTGAAATTGCGCCGAGTGTGAAAGTCGAAAGTAGCTCGACTGATGCTGAACCGAGCAGCGCACCGGAGGAAGTTGCGCCAACTCCCGCTCCTGAAGCTCCGGTCGAGAAGAAGCCGACCGAGGCTGAGTTGGAGAAACAGCGAAAAAAGGAAGAGCTTATGCGACGCGCACGCGCCAAACAGACAAAGATACAGGAGCAGTTAGCGGGCGAAAAAGCGGAAAGAGAAGCCATTGCAATCGCCGAGAAGAAGAAGCGCGAGGAAAGAGATTTCATCGCCGCGCGAAAAGAACAAGAGTTCCGCGTGCAACGATTGAGAGCATCGCCGATTCCGAAAAATAGGCTCAGAGCAGAAATCGAGGCCCAAGAATTGGAGAAAACAAAAACGTTTAAAGAAAAACGAGCGGCAAAACTTGCCGCGAATAAACTAAAGACGATTACTAAAGGTAAGGGCGTCGCCAAGCGCCAAGCATCAACGAAGAAGCGAGTCGCTCCGAAAAGGAAATCTGTCACTGCTACTGCCACTACCAAAAAATCGCCCGCGACCACTTCCGCGAAGAAGACAAAGACGAAGAAAGTGCGGACTACTTCTGCGAGGACCCCGGAAAAGGTCACTCCGAAAGCGAAGCCTGCTGCTTCGGCGTACAAATCTACGGCCAAGAAAGCGAAAACCGTGAAATTGGCAGCACGAACCACCACGCCGAAGCCGGCGCCATCGAAAAAGGCGGCGAAAGTGGTAACGGCACGGAAGAAAACGGTAACTCCACGGAAAAAAACGACGAAAAAATATGGGACATCGAAGGCAATCGCGTCGCCGAAAACGAGGAAGCCACCTTCCATGGCGAACAAAAAGAGAACGCCCGGTGTTCCCGTGAGAAAAACCAAGAAGAAGAATAGTTTGCCGATTGCGACACTTCTCGGCGACGCGTACGTCTTCACCGAAGAATAATTCTAAAGGTGTTTTATAATTCACTTAATATTTAATAATATCACGTACCATATGCCATCTTAAGCACTATATATATCACTCACTCGACATTGTTTCTCATATGCGATGTTACAAGTATATCTTGTGGAAGAACAAAATCGCTTGTCGTTTTGGAGTTTTCCTGTTTCCCAACCTTCCACATTTGTTATTTTCCCTCACTCTTAATAAATATCATTTAAAAAAACGAGGAGTAAATGTCTGTCCGCACGGACCTCGCTACCATAGAGAGCGTGAACGATCGTCATGTGCAGAGGAACAACACCATGGAACGAGAGAAGAAGCGCCTTTTAAACTATTTGCGAAGTAGAAAAAGAGGTGCTGACGATGACGATGATGAGTTTTCACGACGGATAAAAACAATCCAAAAGCTTTCGCAGTTCAGTCACGGTCAATCGAATCCGACGTACAAATTGGTTGTCGAAATGACAGACGGTACAGTAAACTCGTACGTTTTACGGAAGAAACCGGGCGGCAAGATTTTATCGAGCGCACACGCGGTGGAGAGAGAGTTTCAAGTGCAATTCGCGTTGAAGAAAAAACACCCACACTTCCCAGTCCCAAGGATGGTTTTGTTGTGCGAAGACAGTTCAATTTTAGGCACGCCGTTTTATATCATGGATTTCGTTCAAGGCACGATATATTTACAACCAAAATTACCAGACGTTAAGAGAGAAGAACGCAAAACGAGAATATACGAAAACATGGCAAAAACGTTAGGCGCATTGCACTCGTTCGACGTTCGCGAGATGGGATTGACATCATTCGGAAACATCTCCAGAGGAAGTTACTCTAGACGAACCCTGAAAAGATGGTTCGGGCAATACGAGAAAAGTATTAAGAATAGGTTAGTGGAAACACCGGAAAAAGATGTCGTCATGAAGTTAGTCGCGTGGCTAGATGCAAATTGCCCCAAATACGGCGAGGAAGTGAGCGACCGAATAATCCACGGCGATTACCGTTTAGATAACTTGATTTACGACCAACACTCAGAAGATGTTCTCGCAGTGTTAGATTGGGAGCTTTCAACCATTGGTTGTCCACATGCGGACGTGGCCTATAATTGTTTACCGTATTATTTACCCCCAGGATTAGAGTTTTATCCTTCATTTGGCGATTCCAATCAAGTACCGCCGGGCGTACCTACCGAAAAGCAATACTGCAACATCTGGTCGCAACATGCGCGCTTGCCGAATATTTGCGGAAGTTCGAAATGGAAGTTTTACGTGGCTTTGTCGATGTTTCGTGGGATGGCTATTTTAGCCGGTGTTCGTGCCCGAGCCGTCGCTGGTAACGCGTCTTCTAGAAACGCGCGCCAGGCGGGTTCGTTGGTTGAAGTTTTCGCTAAACGCGCGTACATCGTCGTCGTCCGAGGAGGTGCCTCAGAAGTCCCAAGAAAAATCATCAAAGGTGGTTATGAACCGAGCGAAAAGTGCATGATGTTGTTAGAAAAACTCAAGGCGTTCATGAGCGAGCACGTGTACGATGCTGAGGAGGTGTTTGAAAAACACGCGACGACAAACGCGCGATGGTCTGTACATCCCCTAATGGAAGAATTAAAGAAGAAGGCAAAGGCGAAAGGATTGTGGAACTTGTGGTTGCCCTTAGATTCAGCGGCATTGATGAAAATAACAAACGCTCATAGTAATGACGAAGCTTTATATAAAGGACCGGGCTTGACAAACTTGGAATATGCTCATTTGGCCCGAGAGATGGGTAAAGTCCCTTGGGCGTCTGAAATTTTCAACTGTTCGGCTCCAGATACCGGGAACATGGAAGTGTTACTGCGGTATGGGACGAAGGATCAACAGGAGAAGTGGTTATTGCCGCTCTTAATGGGTGATATTCGATCGTGTTTTGCAATGACTGAACCAGCAGTTGCGTCCTCGGATGCTACGAACATTGAAAGTTCCATAGTGAAAAGTGCAAACGGGAAGCAGTATATCGTGAATGGTAAAAAATGGTGGACGAGCGGTGCGTGCGATCCGAGGTGTACGATTGCTATATTCATGGGTAAAACGAAAACAACTGGTCCTCAACACGAGCAACAGTCCATGGTTCTCATTCCTATGTTGAACAATCCTAAAGTGAAAGTCATGCGTCCGCTTTTAGTCTTTGGATACGACGACGCTCCGCATGGTCACGCTGAAGTCATATTCGATAATGTAGTCGTCGATGTAAAAGAATCTCTCTTGGGTTGTGAAGGTGCTGGATTCGCCATTTCACAAGGTCGCTTAGGACCTGGACGACTGCATCACTGCATGCGTCTGGTAGGTATGGCCGAACGAAGTTTAGATGTGACCTACGCGCGCGCCAAATCTCGAGTCGCGTTTGGTAAACCGTTATCCGAAAACTCAAACGTGTTGAACGTGTTAGGAAATTGTAGAGTTGAAGTTAACGGCGCACGTTTACTCACATTGTATGCAGCGCACGTTTTAGATCAATTAGGCATAAAAGACTCGCGCGCGAGAAGTGCCGTGGCTGCGTGCAAAATTTCTGCTCCCAACGTGGCGTGCTCGGTTATCGATCGGTGCATCCAACTCTTTGGTGGTGAAGGCGTGAGTCAAGATTCACCTTTGGCAAGGTTATACGCCGGTGCGCGTACACTTCGTATTGCTGATGGTCCGGATGAAGTCCATTTAGAAACCGTAGCGAAGATAGATTTAAGGAGAAGTAAGTTGTAATGAGTTCTCTCCTCCAAACTCCTAAAATTCCTCATTAACAAAAAGAGAATTCATTATAGAGAAGAAGTAAAAACCATGCATTAATACGAGAAGAAAAGAAGAGTGCCGCGAAGAATTGAACATAATGTTCGTCTCTAGACGTGTTCGAGGTTTAACGAGGAAATATGTTGCCTATAATCATCGCAAACAAAACGTAACAACAATAACACGAAAAGAAAACAGAAGAACGAGGGGGACAGGAGAATTGACAAACCGGGGCGAATTATTGAGAGACTATTTGCGAAGATGCTTATACGACAAATCGAAGGGGTATTTCAATCAAAACGGACAGTCTCCGATTGGGAAAATTGGTGGTGAAAGTGGAGAAGCATTACTTTTTCATTTAATGGCAGATAAAGATGAGTACACCGAAATTCTCGCTCAAAAGTGGACACAGTTAGGTAAACAGTGGCTAACGCCGGTGGAGATTTTCAAGCCACACTACGCGAATGCCATCGCGAGATATTTAATTGAGGAAAAAAAGAAACAATCGGCAATGACGTCGTTGAAGGTGATTGAGCTCGGTGGTGGGGCAGGAACAGCTGCTGTCGGTATATTGAATTACATTCGCGAAAACGAAACAGAGATGTACAAATCCATGAAATATTTGTCGATTGATGTGAGCGAGATTTCTTTGTTGATGCAACAAGACGCGATTTCAGAACACGGGCACGAAGCCGTGTGGTGCCGCACGAATAATCCAGTGGATATTACGATGCAGAAATGTAAAAGCACAGAGGAAAGTTGGCGGGAAATCACTCAAAAACACATGAACGGGTCAACCAAAGGCTGCTTCGTTTTAGGATTTGAAATATTAGATAATTTAGTGCACGATAAAGTAATCATGAGCGTAAAAACTGGGAAATGGATGCAGGCAAGAGTGAAACACGAACAAGAAGGGAAAGACCGAGCCGAATTTTATGAACCGATTACGGACGAGGAGATCAAACGTGTGCTTGATAAAGTCATCGAGATTCGTAAAAGTTTACCAATTTGGACGCACTTGAGCGATGCCGTGAAACGCATGATTAATAAACGCGAGGTGAATTCAACCGCAGATTTAACAAGAAATCAAACCATTTATCTTCCTACGGGGTGTAGTTTTGCTTTGCAAAACTTGCGTGAATTCATCCCTGGTCATCGGCTCGTGTTGGCAGATTTCGACACTCTTCCGGATGCGAAAATGGACGGACTAAACTCACCTGTAATAGCTTCTCAAGGAGTCGGTGGTAAAACCTACGATAGAAATTCGTATTTAGAAGAAGCTGTTGGAAGTTCTGACATTTTCTTTCCAACCTGTTTCGATACGTTGAAACTACTCGATGAGAACAAAGGAACGCATATCACGACGAAAGAGTTCATGAAGAAATATTCCGAACAAGGTGCGTGCGAGACAAAATCGGGATATAATCCGCTACACAACGATTATAGCAACACTAGGTTTTATCTATCTTAATGAAATACAATATTACTACTAGGTATTTATAGCATAATTCTCATTTTCTCCTCACTTGTACGAGTCTCCCTTTAAAACTCCTCTCTCGTTTTGTGGCGGTCGTAGTTCTTTTCATATTTCTTTCGCAACGCTTTGTATAACTTCTCCTCTCGTCCTTTATACTTTGCCAACAGACGCGGCACTTCACCTAATTTCGCTGGATTAACGTCCTCGTAGTACGCTTTGATCTTGATGTACCATTCCTGTTGTTTCGGCGTTCGTATGTGCGAATATGCGTTTGGTCCACTCGGTTGAGAAAACTTGAATAATTTGTCCAAGAAGGTGAACACAGGGACAAACATGAATAAACACAGAAAGAAGAACGGCAACGGTTTGATGCCGAAAACTAACTTATCTTTCTTAGACCCCAAGGAGACGCGTTTTCTTCCAACTTTAATCGCGCCATGATTGTCGTAATCATCGTCTTCATCTGAGGAATCCTCGTCTCTTAATTCCACTTCCTCATCGCTGGAATTATAATCCGAATCGATTTCTTTCCTTTCTTTTCCTCCTCCTCCTCCACAACACGAGTTCTTTGCCGCTTCTTCTCTCTCTTTCTGTATTTTCTTAATCTCGTTTTCCCTTCGCTTCTTTTGCTCGAGCTTTTCCAACGCTTTCGTCGCCGAAGAAGACATGTTTTTGTGAGTAAAAACAGCGGAGTGTTTTTCGCTTTCTTCTTTCAACGCGTCGTTTTGTTTACGAAGACAAGAAAAGAGATTTTTGTATTTTTGGACGAAAGAAGAAAAATCGAACACAACAACACAACAGCAAAAAAAAAC
>MDTG01072299.1_pt1 | contig 15734 bp, 18 predicted proteins | sample 811421 | NCBI WGS metagenome assembly MDTG01 (sample SAMN05326645, study PRJNA326480) | marine metagenome | isolation source: seawater | place: Pacific Ocean: South East | collected 2011 | reverse complement strand
TAGAAAAAATGGAGGGAGGGTAGTACTTTATGATCATAAAAATAAGTTCGTAAAAAATGATCAAGGTCAAACTTTCAGAGCCAATTTCATTAACATTATACCAGACCAAAAAGCAGGTAAAATCTTATTTGATTCAAAATTAATTCCAGATAAAAAAGATTGGTGTTCAATTGACCCAATGACTTTTGAAGTAAAAGGCGTTAAAGATATATATGCTGTAGGTGACTCTGTAGATGCTTGGGATATGCCAAAATCTGGATTTTCTGCAAATAGTCAAGCAAAAGTATTAACACTTAATTTAATAAATAAAATTTTGGGAAAAAAGTATATTGATCCGGTGTTTTTAAATACCTGCTACAGCTTTTCTGACAATGACAGAGCCTTTTCTATTTCAGCATGGTATAGACTAAATAAATCAAAAAATAGGATTATTTCAATAGGAAGTAGTGAAAGTTTTGTTAAATCTAGTAGACTTGAAAGAAAAAAAGAAGCAATAAATGCATATGGTTGGTACAAAACTTTAGTAAACGATATTTTTCTTTAAATTGTATTTTAGCTGAAATTTATTCTTCACAATAAGTTATAATTTTATTAACAATCTTCTGAAAATTAATTTCATCCAAATTTTTATTATTTGAAAGTTTTGAACTCATTCCATCATTTAATATCTCGATATCTATAAGATAGGTTTTTATTTTGAGGTTTTGATTTTCTTTCCTAAATGTTTCTATTAAAGAATTCATGCCACTTTTACAAATGCTGAAAGTATTATGATATTCTTTTCCTTTTGAAACTTCAGAATTAGTAATTGTTATTATTTTAGGATTTCGAGATTTTCTAATTAGAGGTTCTAATTCTTTTAAAATCCTCCAATACGAAGAAAAATTAATTTCTATAAGTTGATCCCACTCTTTATGTGATAGATGTGTGAGCGGTTTTAATCCTGGAAATAATCCTATTAAATTAATTAAAATATCTATTTTATGAAATCTTGATTTAATAGTTTCAAGTAGGCTCTCATAGAACTCTTTATTTAAAACATTAGCTTCCAAAAGAGTGGCCCTTTTCTGGATTTTTTTGATTTCATTATCTAAATTTTTTAATTTTTTTATCGAGGTACCCTGTAGGATTAAATTTGCATCTAACTTAGCTAGTTTCATGGCAGTTTTTCTACCAATCAATCCAGTTGAACCGAAGATGATTCCATTTTTCCCTTCTATTTTATTCATTTTTATTTAGTTGGCTCAATAAGTAATGATAATTGAGAAGGTAGAACACCAGCATCTTGATCTATTAATTTCACTGGATAATCACCACTAAAATAGTGATCTGTAAAAAAAGGTCTATTAGTATCTCTTCCATTTTTAAACCCTAAAGCTTTGTAAACGCCATCTAATGAGACGAATTTTAAGCTATCCACACCAATATAATCCTTGATTTGAGTGATGGTATATTTAGATGCCAACAATTCCTCTTTTGTAGGAGTATCTATTCCATAAAAACATGGGTATTTTACTGGTGGACTTGCGATTCTCATATGAATTTTCTTTACTCCACAATTTCTTAACATCTCAACAATTTTAATAGAGGTTGTTCCTCTTACAACAGAATCATCGATTAATGCTATATTTTTATTTTTAAACGACGAGGTATTAGGATTGTGTTTAAGTCTTACCGCGAGGTTTCTAACCGTTGTTGAATCCTCTATAAATGTTCTTCCTGTGTAATGATTTCTTATAATTCCTAATTCAAATGGTTTTTTAATTTTTTCTGCATAACCCAGAGCTGAAGCATTTCCAGAATCAGGAATTGGAATTACAATATCAATTAATGTGTTATCTTTTTTATTCTCTAATGCTAATTGATTTCCTATTTTTTTTCTTACATTGTAAACGTTTCTTCCCTCTAAAATGCTGTCTGGTCTAGAGAAATAAATATATTCAAAAAGACAAGGTCGCAGGCAGGTTTTTTTAAAGGGTTTTATGGATTCCACAATATTATTTTTTATAATAATGATTTCACCAGGCTCTATATCCCTAATTAATTCAGCTCCTATAATATCTAAACCACAGCTTTCTGAACTTAAAATAAAAGATTCATTTAGTTTTCCAAGAACAAGAGGTCGAATTCCGAAGGGGTCTCTAACCCCAATCAAAGAGTCATTTGTAAGCAATATTAAAGAAAAAGCCCCTCTTATAGATTCTAAAGCATAAATCAATCTATCAATTAATGTTCCTTTATAAGTAGAAATTAAGTGAAGAATTACCTCTGTATCAGATGTCGATTGAAAAATGGCGCCATCTTTAATAAGCTTTTCTTTCAATTGATTTGTGTTTGTTAGATTTCCATTATGAGCAATTGCTATACCACCAATATTAATTTCTGAAAATAAGGGCTGTACATTTTTTAATGCAGATTCACCTGTTGTTCCGTAACGATTATGACCAACAGAAATATTACCTGACAGTTTTAATAAGATATCTTTATTCGAAAAAACATCAGAAACCTGTCCCATACCTCGGTGTGCAAAAAACTTTTCTTTATTTGAAGTGACAATCCCAGCAGAATCTTGACCCCTATGCTGTAGGGCGTGCAATCCTAAAGCAGTTAATTGTGCGGCATTTTGATGATTAAAAACACCAAACACTCCGCATTCGTCTTTTGGTTTTGATTTTGGAAAGTAAAGATACACTTTATTCTAAATTATTTTCAATGATATTTTCGATGTTTTTTCTACCAATATTGTTATAAATGTTTTGATCAGTTTCGCTGTTTTTTTTCAATTTTAGTTTCGAGTCTATACTTTTTTCAAAAAGTAAATCGGACTTTCTTTTAATTTCATCTCTTAATTTTTTTGAATATTTATTATCAATATTCATTAATTCTAATATCATATTGTTAGTGATTTTTATGATAGGTATAATTTTTGAATTTTCAATAAAATCTATTTTTTTGCCTTGATAAAAATAGTCGAAAGTAAAGAAACATAAACCCACAAGAACATATCCCCTTGCAATTCCGAAGACGAATCCAAGACTTTTATCCAGCAAGCCGACGTAACTATCTTTGATATAATTAGAAAACTTTCTTGTTAAAAATGAAAAAATTACAAATATGAACAAAAAAATAATTACATACGAAACTACGTTAGAAACGAAAATATTATTAACAATTTGGTTTACAATATTTACTAAATTATTTCCGTAAATATAAGAACCTAAAAATGCAATTATCCAACCACTTATTGATAAAATTTCAAGAGAGATCCCTCGAAAAAATGCAAAAAATGCAGAAATAAAAACTATTAATAAAATTAAAACGTCAAACATTGTAATTTATTCTTATTCAATACCTTTGATAAAATTTTTTAAGTTCAAATTATTAGATTTATTGATCTTTTTTGCGTCACCATACCACTCGATCCTTCCCTCTTTTAAAAAAGCAACATGATCTGTAAATTCGTAAACACTTTCCATGTCATGGGTAACAGTAATTGTTGTAATTTTTTTTTTCTTAACAAGGTTTTTTATCAAAAGATTAATTTGTCTGGCAATAATTGGATCAAGTCCAGTGGTTGGTTCATCCAAAATTAAAACTTCCGGGTCTTTAATTATGGCCCTTGCTAGACCGACTCTTTTTTGCATACCAACAGACAACTCTGAAGGAAATTTATTAAGAATACTTTTAGGTAAACCAACTTCATCCAAAATTTTATTGAAATTTTTTTCTTCCTTTGCAAACCGTAAGTTTTCAAAAATAGTTAAGCTATCAAGAAGAGCTGAATTTTGAAAGAGAATACCAAAATTTGACATATATTTCATTTTATCATTGAAATTGAACTCTTTTACATTCCCTAAATTTTCAAAAAGAATTTTACCAGTTTCATATTCCACTAAGCCTGTAACACATCTTGTCAATATTGATTTTCCAGAACCAGATTCACCGATGATTGATAATGATTCAGACTCATAGATATCAAGATTGAGATTTTTTAGAACTACTTTTTTTTTAAAACTTTTGTAAAGTTCTTTCACACTAATTTTTAATTTTCTCATAATTTAAAAAAGAATGAAGTAATTATATAATTCATCAAAAGAATTAGTATGGAGGACGATACAACGGAATAGGTAGTTGATTGTCCTACACCTTGAGCACCACCTCTTGCATTAAATCCATGGTAACAACCCATAAATGTTATCAAAAAACCAAAAACACTTGCTTTAACTAAGCCAGAGAACACATCGATAAATTGAACAAAATTATAAGTATTTTGGAGATAAACAGTAGGATTAAAATTTAAAAGATTTACACAAATTAGGTAACCTCCCATTACACCGATGATATCACCAATAAAAACTAAAATTGGCAGAGAAATTATTCCAGCCAGTATTCTTGGAATAATTAAATAATTATATGGGTTTGTTGAAAGTGTTTTTAATGCATCAATTTGTTCAGTTACCTTCATAGTACCTATTTCAGCGGCGATAGCTGCACCTGACCTGCCTGCAACCATTAGTCCTGCAAGAACTGGAGCTAACTCTCTTGTTATAGATAAAACAACTACATTTGGAATTGCGCTTTCAGCTGAGAATCTCGAAAAACCCGTGTAAGACTGAAGTGCTAATACCATTCCGGTAAATATTGAGGTAAGTCCCACTACTGGAAGTGAATTAAATCCAATTTTTATACATTGTTTAAAAAAAATGTGATGATAAAACTTTCCAGAGATGGAAAATTTTATTGTGTCGAAAAAAAAATTTACGATTTCCCCAATTGAGTAAAAAAAGTTGAAAACAATGGAAAATACTTTATTTAAAAAATTCATCATTGTAATTTGAAAATTTTTGTTTACTAGACAATATATTGTTTTCAACTAGAAACAAATAATATTTAAATTTCAATGATAAATTTACTTTTAATTATCAGTCTAATCTGTTTCTAATAATTAGTATCTGCCAAATCGGAAAATTTAGTCCAACTTGGGTTAAAATGCATTTTTACCTTTGAGATAGGTCCATGTCTGTGCTTAGCAATTATTGCTTCTGCGATATTATGAACTTTCTCCATTTTGCTAGTCCAAACCTCGTGTTTATCTGTTCCCTCTGGAGGTTCGGTTCTAGCTAGGTAATATTCTTCACGATATAGGAAAACTACCAAATCAGCATCTTGTTCAATTGCACCTGATTCTCTGAGGTCTGACAACTGAGGTCTTTTCTCTTCTCTATCTTCAACTTTCCTTGAAAGTTGAGATAGTGCTATAACTGGTATTTCAAGTTCTTTAGCTATGGCTTTAAGACCTCTGGTAATATCGGAAATTTCTTGTACTCGGTTATCATTTGACTTTGAATCGCCATTTACTAATTGTAAGTAATCGATAATTAAAAGATCTAAACCAAATTTTCTTTTTATTCTTCTTGCACGAGTTCTAATTGAAGAAATACTTAAAGCAGGTGTATCGTCAATATAAAGATTAAGCTTTTTGAGTTTCTCGCTTGATACCAGTAATTTGTTAAAATCGGGTTTTGTTAAGTTTCCAGTTCTAATATTTTCTGATGAAAGCTCTGCAAGCTCTCCCAAAAGTCTTGTTGCGAGTTGTTCAGATGACATTTCCAATGAAAAAAAAAGGACATTTTTAATTTTATTATCCCCCTCTGTATTTTTTGAAATATTTGAAGCTATATTTGTTGCAAATGCAGTTTTTCCCATAGATGGTCTTCCGGCAATTATTATAAGATCAGATTTATGCAAACCTCCAATTTTTTTGTCAAAATCTGATAACCCTGTTTTTAGTCCAATTACTTCATCGCTTTTTTTAAATGCTTTTTCTGCAAAATCTAATGTTTTATACATAATATCTTCAAAGTTTCTTGGTCCAGTGCTTACATCATTTTTATTTGTTAAATTGAAGAGACTCTGCTCAGTTTTCTCAATTAAATTTATTGAATTATTATCATTATCAGTAGCATATGAATCGTTTATCAAATCGGTGCCAAGATCAATTAATTTTCTTCTCATAAATAAATCTTGAATTAACTCACCATATTGTTTTGAATTAATTATACTTATAGTATTTTCGCAGAGCTTAAGAAGATAACTGACTCCACCATTACTTTGGAATTCATCATTCCCGTCAAGTTGTACTTTGATTGTATTAATATCAGCTACTTGATCATTAATCACAAGTTTTCTAATTGATTCAAAAATAATTTTATTTATTTTACTCGAAAAAAACTCTGGCTCTAGAATTTCTTCAATTTTTTCAAATGCTTGATTATTTGAAATAATAGCACCTAATAGTGCCTGTTCAGCACCTAAATTCATGGGTGCTTCTCTTATTAGACTAATATTTTTGTTAGAAATTAATTTTGGAAGTTTGGTCTTTTCGGTGTTTGTCATTAGCTAAATATACCAAACAGTTTGATTTAAGCATCTATTTTCTGCCTGTGGATTAAGTGGATAACGGGTAAAACTTTTAGAAATTACTTTTATACAAGCTTATTAAGTAAAGTAGGTAAAAAATCAAGCAAAGAACCGAAATGGTTTTTCCTATTTTAATTTTTTTTAAAATTACAACGGTAAATACCGTGGTTGCTAGAAAGAGCGTGATAACATCATTAGATAAAAGTTCTTTATTATAAGAAAAATTTTCAAAAAGAGAAGTAAACCCTAAAATTAGAAGTAGATTATAAATATTTGAACCAATTATATTTCCAATAATAATGTTGGATTTACCTTTTTTTGATGCTGTAATAGAAGTTGCTATTTCTGGCAACGAAGTACCCAACGCAATTATTGTAAGACCAATAAATGAATCTGAAATTTGTAATGTATTTGAAATCTTAATTGCTGCATCAACGGTTATATCCGCACCAAAAAGAGTTATAGTTATTGCAATAATAGAAATTGGTAAACCATATTTGATTGGTTGTTGGTGGGACAGATTTGAAAATAAGTCATTTTCCAAATTAGACTCTTCAACTGTTTCGGACTCTGAACTTCTAAAACTTTTAAACAAGTACAATAGAAAAAGTAATAAAAAAATTAAACCAAAATTTCTATTTAAGAATGAAAATAAAAAGATACACAAAAACAAAAAATGTGAACCAAGGTGAAAACTCAAATCAAATATGGATACTTTGATAGATTTTAACTCAGCTGTTATACCTGCAGCAAAAGTAACTAATAATATGTTAGCAATATTAGAACCTATAACATTTCCAACCGAGATATCAGGTGAGTTTTTAATAACGGCATCAATTGATACCAAAAGTTCGCAAAGTGAGGTTCCAAACCCCACAACTATTAATCCAATGAAAAATTCAGAAACATTTAGTTTTTTTCCAATAGCTATTGAGCTGGAGATCAAGATGTCCGCGCCTTTAACAAGAAGAAACAGACCAAAAGTGAGTAATATTATGCTAATGAGCATAAACTGATAATAACTTTAGATTGAGATTGAATAAAGAGAAGAATTTAAATACAAGTGCTGGTATATCTTAATGTAGTCACAACTATTTTTTAACTTCTTCGATAGTTTCGGTAGAGGATGTGATATTGCTATCATTTTCTGAAGATTTAGAAATACCTGCTTTTACCTTTTTCTCTAAATCTTTAGTCTGATTTCCTTCATTCGACTTTGATTTTTGAACGTTTTCATCTGTGGATTTTACTTCAACTATGTTTTCTGTTGATGTTTCCTTTTTATTATTGATGTTTTCTAATTCATCTCTTTGTTTTTTAGCATTTTCTTCTGATGTAGCTACATTTAGCTGAAGATTACAACCTACTTCAGCATGTAATTTTACATTAAGATCGTAAATCCCAATTTTTTTTATTGAAGAATGCAGGTTTATATTTGCAGGTTTGATATCGATTTTTTTTTCAATAAAATAATTCGAAATGTCTTTTGGAGAAACAGATCCATATAGCTGGCCATTATCACTTGCGTTTCGGATAAATATTATTTCTTTCTTTTCAATAGCTTTGATAACATTTTTGGATTCTTCAATAATTTTCTTATTTTTAGAGATTAATTCATCTTTAATTTTTTGAAACTTCTCCTTATTTTCATTATTTGCTCTAAGAGCTTTTTTTTGAGGAATAAGATAGTTTCTAGCGAAACCATTTTTTACTTTGACCACATCTCCTATTTGACCCAGTCTATCGAAACTTTCTAATAAAATAACTTCCATAATTAACTTTTCTTAAATTTTTTTATATTTTCTAAATAACCTAATACAAGTATTATTAGTAAAAGAACATACCCTAAAAAAATAAAAAGTAAAAATATAAATGTAAATTTTATATAAATATTTAACTCTATTTTTTTGAATTTGTTATTAAAAGCATCGAAACCTTCAACTAAGTAACAAAAGGACATACAAATAACTGAATTCATAGATAAAATCCAAAACTGTGAATTTGAATTCAATACAATTGAAGTCAGAAAAAAAATTATGTAAAGAGTCGAAAACCATATAGGTGTATGAAAGTCGATGAATTTCACTTGCAAGTACTCTTCAAGATTATTCTTTCTGACAAAAAACTTTGCTATTATAAGATTCAAACTAAAAGTAATAAAGAAAATTAAACAATTGATAGAAGGTAAAAGCATAATTAAGATATTCAATAAACTTTCAAAATCTTGATTTCCTTTAATTCCGTAAGATTTATTTAATTCATCAACCAATTTTTCAAAAAATTTTTTGATTTCAAGTTGCTCAGAACTCTGAAAAACTGTGAGATAAAATATTGTTAAAACGATAAGAAAAAGTAAATTTGTAACGGAAATAATTTTATTTGGATTTATTTTTTTTATTTGTACATAATGATAGATTCCAAAAAATAATATTATAATTAATGAAACAATTGATTGAAATACTACGAACTCATTTTGGATAAAACTCACGGAATCTAAAAAACTAATTAATAAAATAAAAATGAAAGAAATAAAGATTGAAAATAATAATTCTTTATAAGTAAGGACTATCCCGAGTATTAACATAGGTAAGGGGTTAAATAACGAGTAAAACTGGGGAGAGACTTTTATAAACAGAATTTCACTAACTACTAAAAAAACTGAAGAATAGATGATTAGAAGCTTAGAGTTTCTATCAACATCTGATTCCATTAATTAGATACATATGGAAGTAAAGCTAAAAAACGTGCTCTTTTGATTGCAGTTGAAAGTTCTTTTTGCTTTTTTGTTGAAACTTGCGTAACTCTGCTCGGTAAAATTTTTCCCTTTTCAGTTATATATCTTCTTAGTAAATTTATATTTTTATAATCTACTGCAGGGGCGTCTTTAGCAGACAATGGACATGATTTAGAAAAGATCATTCTAGATGGTGTGTTGTCAAATACTTTGTTTCTCATGTATATCTCCTATTCCTTTGAGCTTTCGCAAAGCAAAGAGGGTTCTTTTTGAATGTTTTTTATTTTGATATTGAGGAACCTTAAAAAATTTAAGTCTTGTTTGACTTTAGTATGAAAATCCCCGAAAGCTGACGAATCACACTCACAATTAATCATGTAGTAATAACCTTTTGAGTTTTTTTTGATTTTGTAGGCTAGGTCTCTGAGACCCCAAGATTCTTTCTTTAGAACTTTGCCGCCGGATTTCTTTATGACTTCTAAAGATTCCTCTAATTTGTCGTCAGCAGACTTTTGAGATAATTGCCCACTGAATATAAAAACGTTTTCGTAATACATATTACTCCTTATGGATAAACTTTTTTGTTCAGCTATTTAAATTTATTTAAATAGCAAGGTTTGTATTTTGAGTATATAACATTATTGTAAGATTTTTTAAAGTATCAATAAAAATTATGTCAGAAAAAATTATTCTAGTTTTTCCAGGGCAGGGTTCTCAAGTCGTAGGCATGGGATATGAAATTTATAAGAACCATAAAAAAGCAAAAGAAGTCTTTGAAGAAATAGATGATACATTAAATTTTAAATTGTCTAAATTAATTTTTGAAGGACCAATAGAGGAGCTAACTCTAACTCAAAACGCACAACCTTCTCTTATGGCCGTCAGTTTAGCACTTATAAAAGTTATAGAGGAAGAAACGAAAAAAAAAATCAGCCAATTCTCTGAGACTGTTATTGGTCATTCTTTGGGAGAATATACTGCACTTTGTTCTCTTGATTCGATAAATTTAAGAGATACAACCTCGCTGCTCAGAATTAGAGGCGAATCTATGCAAAATTGTGTAAAAAATATTGAAACAAGTATGATCGCGGTTATAGGTTTGGATATTATTAAAATTGAAGAAATAATAAAAGAAAACGACTTACCAAAAAATGAAGTATGTGAAATTGCTAATGATAACTGTCCAGGACAAGTGATCCTTTCAGGTACAAAAAATGGAGTGGAAAAGATAAGTAGTTTATTAAAAAAGTCTGGAGCTAGAAGCTTGATTAATTTAAAAGTAAGTGCCCCATTTCATTGTTCTTTGATGAAAGAAGCATCTCAAATAATGAAGGAAAGTTTAAAATCAATAAAATTAAAGAATTTTGAGTCAAAATTTATTAGTAATGTGACAGCTGACTTTGAAACCGATCCAGATAGAATTAAAGATTTACTGGTTAAGCAAGTATCTGAAAGAGTCAGATGGAGAGAGAGCATTATTAAAGCTACAAGAAATAATAATAATGTTATCGAAGTTGGATCAGGTAAAGTTTTAACTGGTATGAATAAAAGAATAGATAAAAGTTTGATCACATCAAACATCTCTGACTCTGATGACATCAATATTTTTTTAAAAAATTACAAGGAAATTATATGAAAAAATTACTTCTTACAGGTGCAACTGGTGGAATTGGTGGTGCAATATGTGATTTATTGAAAGATGTGTATGAAATTACTGTGGTTGGAAGGAATCAATCCAAAATAAATGAACTAATGAAAAAATACAAAAATATCAAAAATTTTTTTCTATGTGACTTAAATGATCAAGAGCAAGTTGATTCACTTCTAAGAGAAATATCAGAAAAGTCAATTAATTTTGAAATACTTATAAATAATGCCGGAATTACCGATGACAGTTTATTTTTAAGAATGGATAGAGAAAAATGGAATAATGTAATTCAGACAAACTTAAGTTCTAATTTTTCCATAACTAATGCCATTTCAAAGTTTATGATAAAAAACAGGTGGGGAAGAATCATAAACATTACCTCAATTATTGCGCACACTGGAAATGTTGGGCAAGCTAATTACAGTGCGTCAAAAGCTGGTTTAATAGCTATGTCCAAATCAGTGGCCCTGGAGCTAGCAAAAAGAAATGTTACAGTTAATTGCATTTCACCAGGTTTTATAGATACAGATATGACTTCTGTACTATCGGAACAACAACAACAAGCTATTTTGTCAAAAATTCCTTTAGGTAAGATTGGATCTCCGATGGACGTTGCCTATTGCGTCAAGTTTCTTGCTTCAGACCAATCTGAATACATAACTGGACAAACTATTCACATCAACGGAGGATTAGCAATGTTATAATATAATTGATTTAAAAAAAAAAACATTTATTAATATTATTGAACAAACATTTAATGAGGAATTTATATGAGTGATATAGCTGAAAGAGTAAAAAAGATAGTTGTAGAGCATCTTGGAGTTGAAAAAGATAAAGTAGTAGAGTCAGCAAGTTTCGTTGATGACCTAGGGGCTGATAGTCTTGACACAGTTGAGTTGGTAATGGCTTTTGAAGAGGAGTTCAGTATTGAAATACCTGATGATATTGCTGAAAAGATAACTACAATCAAAGAGGCAATTGAGCACATAGAGACCTCTCAAAATTAAATGAGAAGGGTTGTAGTTACAGGGATTGGGATGTGCAGTCCACTTGGTTATGGCTACGATCATTGCTGGAAAGGTTTAATTTCTTCAAAATCTGGAATTAGGAGGTTAACGGGATTTGAAACCTCGGATTTAAGATCACAGATAGGTGGTCAGCTTGTACTTGAAGGAAAAAAAGACCTTTTCCCTGAGAACGTTTTAGAAGAGAAAGAAAAAAAAAAGATTGAGCCATTTATCGAGTATGCCTTGATTGCTGCAAAAGAGGCAATTAATGATTCTAACTGGAAAATTGAAGACGATAATCAATCAATGAGAACAGGTGTAATGGTTGGATCAGGGATTGGGGGACTTGATGGAATAAGAAAAAGTGCAGAAAACTTAAATAAGAGCCCAAGAAAAATTTCCCCTTTCTTCATCCCATCATGCTTGATTAATCTAGCAAGTGGACATATTTCCATTAAATATAATTTTAAGGGTCCAAACCACTCTGTTGTTACTGCATGCGCGTCAGGTGCACATGCTATTGGTGATTCTTTTAGAATGATTTCACAAGGTGATGCTGATGTAATGATTTCAGGTGGAACAGAATCAGCATGTACTAGATTTGGTATAGCTGGTTTCTGTGCTATGCGTGCTTTGTCAACATCTTTTAACAATGAGCCAGAGAAAGCATCAAGACCATGGGATAAAAATAGAGATGGATTTGTACTTTCTGAGGGATCGGGAATGCTTGTTTTAGAGGAGTACGAACATGCAAAAAAAAGATCAGCAAAAATATACGGAGAAATCATAGGATATGGTCTGTCTGGCGACGCATACCATCCTACAGCACCAGCTACAGATGGTAATGGAGGGTTTAGAGCTATGACGATGGCTCTTGAAAATTCAAAAATTAATAAAGATAAAATTGAGTATATTAATGCTCACGGAACATCAACTCCTTTAGGGGATGAAATAGAATTCAATTCTGTTAAAAGACTCTTTACGAATAATTGTAAAAATATTTTTATGTCCTCAACAAAGTCTGCAGTTGGTCATCTACTAGGTGCCTCTGGGGCAATAGAAGCAATTTTCACAATACTAGCACTACAGGAAGGAGTTATACCACCGACCCTCAATTTAGATGATGTTTCAGAAAATTGCGAGGGTATTAATTTAGTTCCACACATCAGTGTAGAAAAAGATATCAAATATGCGTTATCAAATTCATTTGGATTTGGTGGAACTAATGTTTCACTAATTTTTAAAAAAATTTAGAGTGATTAGACACTTTTTTTTCTTACTAATAATTTTAATAAATTTTTTTTTCTTATTTTTTTTCAAGGAAAGCGAAATTTTGAATGGAAAAACAATTATTATAGAGCCTGGAATGAAATCGGTTCAAATATCAGAAATTCTCTTGGATAATGGGCTCATAAAAAATAAAAATTTCTTTGTTGTTTGGGCGAAGTTAAATTTATCAGAAACAAAACTAAAATATGGAGAATATAAATTTGAAGGATTTTATTCAATTCATACAATTCTCAAGAAGCTCAAAGAAGGTAAATCTATTAATCGAAAAATTACTATTGTTGAGGGTACTACAAAATTTGATCTTTTACATAACATAAACAGTTTGAGGGGTGACTTTAAATTAAGCATTAGCGATATTCCAGAAAATATAGTTGCTAATACATATTTTTATAAATTTTCCGATAGTCCTAAAATGATTTTAGATAAGATAGTCAAAAAGAGTAACCAAATTTCAGAACGAATCTGGGAGTCTAAAAGTTTTGATATTGATATAAAAGATATTTCTCAGATGTTTATTCTTGCTTCAATAATTGAAAAAGAAACATCAAAAAAAATCGAAAAACCAATAATCTCTAGCGTTTTTCATAATAGATTTAAAAAAAATATGAAACTTCAATCAGACCCAACAGTAGTATATGCTATTACAAATGGTAAGAGTAAAATGGAAAGAAAGTTATTAAGAAAAGATTTAAAAATTAAATCAAGATACAATACTTATTTAAATAAAGGTCTCCCTCCATCACCAATCTGTTTCCCTGGGATAGACTCTTTAGAGGCTAGTATCAAACCTGTTAACAGTGATTATTTATATTTTGTATCTAACTTTCAAGATGGGGGGCATATTTTTTCATCTACCTACAAAGAACATTTGTTAAATATAAAAAAGGTTAAAAAATTGAAAAAAAGTGAATAAAAGCTCTAGAAAAGGTTTAATGCTCGTTTTATCTTCTCCATCAGGAGCAGGTAAAACGACTTTGTGTAAAAAAATAATATCCTTTGATAAGAGAATTTCCATGTCAATTTCTTTTACAACTAGGCCAAAAAGGAAAAGCGAAATAAATGGTTTAGATTATTTTTTTGTTTCTCAGAGAAAATTTGATTCTTTAAAAAAAGAAAATTTTTTCATTGAGTACGCAAATGTTTTTGATCATTGGTATGGGACTCCAAAAACAACGATAGAAGATAATCTTGCAAAGGGTCAAGATATGATTTTTGATATTGATTGGCAGGGTGCACAGAAATTATCGGATTTTTCAAAAAATGACGTTGTATCGATCTTTATACTTCCACCAAGTAATTATGAACTCTTAGAAAGATTAAAAAAGAGAGCAGAAGATAGCAATGAGATTGTAAGTAATAGAATGAGCAAGGCAAAATCAGAAATGAGTCATTGGATTGAGTATGACTATGTTCTAATTAACAGCGAAGTAAATCAATGTGTTGAGGAAATTATCAATATTCTTAATGTCGAGAGAAAGAAAAGAAGCAGGCAAAAATTTATATATGACTTTATTGATAAATTACTTAAATAAATAGTTAGATAACTTTACATAATTTTCTGGAGTTAAGTCCTGTGGTCTAGATGCTGGCTGTATCCCAAAATTCAAAATTTGTTTTTCAGAAAAGTTTTCAATCTCTTTAAGATTATTTTTAATTGTCTTTCTTCTTTTTCCAAATGATATTTTTAGAACCTTATCTAAATTGTGAAAATCAAATTTATCTTTTTTTTTAGGAATAATCTCAATAACTGAAGAAAAAACATTTGGTTGAGGTCTAAATTTTTCAGGAGAAACATCAAAACACTTCCTTATATCACTGTGCAATTGCATTAACACCGAGATTCTACCGTAGGATTTAGTGGAAACCTTTGCTGATAAACGCTCTGCAACTTCTTTTTGAACCATAACTATTATTCTTTTAAAATGGGAGAAACTGTGGATTAATTCTATTAATAGAGTGCTTGCAATATTATATGGTAAATTAGCTATTAAAGTTAATTTGTTTTCATCAATTTTTTGAAAATTAATATTTAAAGCATCATCATATATTATTCTTAATTTATTTGGATATTTTTTCTTAATTGTTTCTAAATATTCTCTCAATGATTCATCTTTCTCAATAACGATGAGTCTTTTTGGATTTCGATTAAGTATCACTTTAGTAAGAGCACCGTCACCAGGACCAATTTCAACGATAATTTGATCTTTAATCTCTCTTAAAAATACAATTTTGTTTAAAGTTTCTTTATCTCTTAAGAAATGCTGTCCTAAACTTTTTTTGAAACTAAATCTCATTTTTTGTGAACTTCCTTTAGGAAATTAAAACATGCTATTAAACTTTCAATAGATGCTATGTTTTGTCCTGCTATATCAAAAGCTGGCCCGTGATCTGGTGAAACTCTCACAAAAGGTAGTCCACCTGTTACATTTATTGAATTATTAAAATCAATCGTTTTGACCGGTATTAATCCTTGATCATGGTAAAAACATAAAATTCCGTCATATTTTTCTCTACTTTTTTTGTGAAAACATGAATCAGCACTAACAGGTCCAGTTACTCTAATTCCAACTTTCATACAACTATTTAGAATTGGCTTAATTATTTTAATTTCCTCGTTACCAATAAGGCCACCTTC
>MDTG01362925.1_pt1 | contig 15735 bp, 13 predicted proteins | sample 811421 | NCBI WGS metagenome assembly MDTG01 (sample SAMN05326645, study PRJNA326480) | marine metagenome | isolation source: seawater | place: Pacific Ocean: South East | collected 2011 | reverse complement strand
CACATGGCCGGTGCATCTGCTGCCCTTGCTGGTGTTCTACTGCTAGGTCCACGTAAAGGTAAGTACGGTCGTAACGGTGAAATCAACGCGATCCCTGGTGCAAACCTACCTCTAGCCACGCTAGGTACGTTCATCCTTTGGATGGGTTGGTTCGGTTTCAACGGTGGTTCTGTTCTTAAGCTTGGCGACATCGCCAGTGCAAACGCAGTAGCGGTTGTGTTCACCAATACTAACGCGGCTGCAGCCGGTGGTTTGATTGGTGCACTGATCCTAGCGCGTATCTTATTCAAGAAAGCGGATCTAACCATGGCGCTTAACGGTGCATTGGCGGGTCTGGTTGCGATTACAGCTGAACCATCAACCCCTACACCGCTAGAAGCGACTGTAATTGGTGCGATCGGTGGCCTAATCGTAGTACTTTCTATCCTAACTTTAGACAAGATGAAAATCGACGATCCAGTGGGCGCGATCTCTGTTCACGGTGTGGTAGGTCTATTCGGTCTATTAGTTGTGCCATTCACTAACGACGGCACCACCATCGGTGGTCAGTTAATGGGTGCAGTAACCATCTTTGTTTGGGTATTTGCAGCAAGCTTCGTAGTTTGGGGCATCATCAAAGCGGTGATGGGTATCCGAGTAACCGAAGAAGAAGAGTACGAAGGTGTTGACCTTGCCGAGTGTGGCATGGAAGCTTACCCTGAGTTCACTTCTAAGTAATTGATTGATCAGCTTGCTGATTGATACTAAAGGCCCTGATGCGAAAGCATCGGGGCTTTTTTGTGCTTGCTTGAAACATAAAAGGTCACGGAACCTTTTTAATTTGCGCCTATCCAATCCTCAACATTCCATGCCTAGCCAAGACTTGCTATAGTGCGCGGCAATCATTACCTCTAAGAATAAAGTTAAATGTCTAAGTATTTACTTGTATTAGCGGCCTTCGTTATGGCCAGCCCCGTCTACGCGGATTTCACCACTAATTTTGGTTCAGCCACCAAGTACATGTTCCGTGGTGTGAAACAAAGTGATGCCGATATCGTGATTAATGCTGGCGTTGATTACACGGGCCCATTTGGTTTGTATGCAGGTGCTTGGGGTTATACCGGTAGTATCGAAGATTTTGATACATCCGAAGTGAACGCTTATGGTGGTTTTGCTTATAGCTTGGGTAACCTGGCATTAGGCGGCGGTGTGATTGCCTATGAACGTGGTGGTGACAAGCTGGATAACAATGAGTACAACTTCAACCTTGCTTGGAACGCCTATCGACTCAGTGTTTACCAAGATGATGATAATACTTATGAATATAAAGAATTAGCGGCCAATTATGAATTTTGGGATGACGCGGGTATGGCGTTTACCGCAGGTCTTTTAACCCCAGACGAAAGCAAAGAGCTTTGGAATTACTCAGTGTCCGTTGTCATGGCGATGCCATCCCAGGTGGACTTTGAGGTACTGCTCACTAATCAGCAGAAAAAAGGTTATTCCTTGGTCCTTGGGATCAGCCAGCAATTCGACTGGTAAACAAGATTGCATCGAAAAGGAGCTGAGGCTCCTTTTTTTATGCCTGTCATATATCTGTTTGATTCGTGATGTTGAATCTAGGTAGTGTTGAATCTAGGTGGTTTTGATATGGGCGTGATTACACAATTGCGCTGCGGATATGGCGAATGAGTTGAAAGGTGTTGGGTTGGAATATAAATGTCTTGATGTCAGATCAATGATGCATAAAATGCGCGCCCAGCATTGCTAGACTATGATCAGGAGGCAAAGCTAGATTGATGGCTCAATCTAGCTCTGTCACCTAATGCGGGGGACCGATACCTTACTCAATTTTTTTAAATTGGAAAAGGTCAATTGCTGCAATTAAGGGCAATATTTTTAACCCGTGTAAACTTTTAGTGCAATTATGCACACACCAGGTGGATACCCCTATGCAAACGGATGCTCAGCAGGCGCGTGACGTTTATAACATTGAACATTGGAGTGAAGGGTTTTTTGATGTAAACCCTGATGGTGACGTGGTTGTCAGCCCGTTTGACAATGTTGCTCTGAGTTTTAAAGACCTAGTTGAGCTGGCAAACAAAGACGGTTTAGCATTGCCGTTATTAATGCGTTTTCCCGCCATCTTGCATGATCGCGTGAGCGCCATTAATCATGCATTCAAAAGCGCCAGTCAGCTGCATGACTATCAAGGTAGCTACACCAGTGTGTACCCGATTAAAGTGAACCAGCAGCGTCGCGTGGTGGAGGAGTTGATCAACGGTCAGCAACAGCAAGGCCTGTCGATTGGCTTAGAGGCTGGCAGTAAGCCAGAGTTAATGGCGGTACTGGCCATGGCTGGACAAGGCGGCGCCACCATTGTGTGCAATGGCTATAAAGATCGTAACTATATTCGTTTGGCCCTGCTGGGCGAAAAGCTTGGCCATAAAGTCTATCTAGTGGTCGAGAAAGTGTCTGAGCTTGATCTCATCATGGATGAAGCCAAAGCTCTGGGTATTTCGCCTCGTTTGGGAGTGCGCGCTCGTTTGGCTTCTGTGGGTAAAGGCAATTGGCAAAATACCGGTGGGGATAAATCCAAGTTTGGTTTATCGGCCAATCAGATCTTGCAGGTGTTTGAGCAATTAAAAGCGCAAGGGGATCTATCTTGTTTGCAGCTGTTGCATTTTCACCTTGGCAGTCAGATTGCCAACATTCGTGACATTCAAAGCGGCCTACGCGAATGTGGCCGTATTTATACCGAGCTTTGTATGCTGGGCGCCAATATCGGCGTAGTTGATGTGGGCGGGGGGTTAGGGGTGGACTACGAGGGCACTCGCTCACGTAGCTTCTGCTCAATGAATTACAACATGGCAGAGTATGCCAACAACGTGGTGTACGCGTTTAAAGAAGCGTCGGCGCAAGGGGATTTGCCCCACCCTGATATTATTACCGAATCAGGCCGAGCGTTAACCGCTCATCATGCGGTGCTACTGACAAACGTGATCGACTGGGAACAACCCATGACCGATGCGGTTCAGCCCCCTTTGGAGGGCGACTCACCCATCGTGCATCACATGTGGGATGTGTATCAGCGAATTATTAATCCCAGTAAGCGCTCTTTGTTAGAGGCCTACCATGATGTGCAACACGATTTAGCCGACAGTCAGAGTGCGTTTTTACAAGGCAATATCAGTTTGAAAGAGCGCGCTAAGATTGAAGCCTATGCCAATACGATCAACCAATGCTTAAGGCAAACGTTATCCCCAAATGCCAAAGGGCAAGCGCAGGTACTGAACCTGTTGCAAGAAACCCAAGCGGATAAATTATTTGTAAACTTTTCCTTGTTCCAATCCATTCCGGATACATGGGGGATTGATCAGATTTTCCCAATCCTACCCCTCACCGGATTAAACCGCCCAGTGGAGCGCCGTGCGGTGATTCAGGATATCACCTGTGACAGCGATGGCCGAGTTGAGCATTACATCGAAGGGGAGGCCATTGAAAAAACCTTGCCCATGCCAAGCTATGACGACCATGAAGATATCTTGATGGGCTTTTTTATGGTGGGCGCGTATCAAGAGATTTTGGGCGACCTGCATAATTTATTTGGCGATACGGACTCGGTGGATGTGTACATTGACGACCAAGGCAAGGTGGCGCTTCAGTCGGCCCAACAAGGGGATACAGTCGCCAAAGTATTGCAGTACGTTAACTTTGATATCACCAAGCTTCAGGGGGCTTACAGCGATATTTTGCAGGGCTCTGGTTTCAATGAAAACGATAGAGCGTTTTTCCTTGCCGAACTAGAGAAGACGTTGGCGTCTTCTACCTACTTGCAAAGTTAATATGCAAATTTAGCCTTTAAAACTAAAGACTAATGGAAATTAGATATAACTAAATATCTGACAGATGGCTTCTCCTGAACTATAAATTTCTACGCAGCGTTTATTGCTCACGGAACTTAAGGATGGGAGAGCTATCATGCCTAAAGCTAAAAAAACCAAACAGGTCGATCAAAACAACGCCACCGTTGATCAACCCGATATGGAATTCATCGGCAGTGCTGAAGAGGGCGTGTTACGTTCCATCGCGTCTCGTCAAAAACTGCGCAGTCAAATGGATAACGAAATAGAAGCCTTTTTGCAAAAAGGCGGCTCGATCAATGAAATTGAACCCAATGTGATGGCTGATCCACCGCGTAAGCCAACATCCAATTATGGCTCTCGTCCTATTTAACGAAAGCCAGCAATTAAAAAGCCCAGTCTAGCTGGGCTTTTTTGTGGGCGTCATATCCAGCTCAATGATCTAAGCACCCCCCAATTAGTCAGAAGCTGACAGCTTTGATTGCACGTCTGTGTTAACTATTGCGTGTATGGATGCCTCGGTCTAAGGTGTTGAGCCATAAAAAATAACAATAAAAACGAGAGGCAAGGATGAAGATCATCATCGGGGTCATCATTGGTTTAATCTTCAGCGGTTTTGTTAGCGCTAAGCCACTATTGATCGAGGGCAATTTAGATAAATGGAGTCCATTAGCATTTGTGGGCGAGACACAATATCAGCCAATTATGGATATGGAGCAAGGTGTTGTATTGCGCGCTGAAAGTGTGAAATCTGCCTCTGGCTTTGAATACCAAAAATCCATCGACCTTAATAAAACCCCAGTCTTGCAGTGGCAGTGGACGGCTCAGTTTACGCCTTATGCTATGGTGATGGATGAACAAGGCATTGAAACTAAACAACAATCATTTGATGAGCGGGATGCTTCGGGCAACGATTTTGTCTTGCGTGTTATGGTCAGCCGTAAGCCATTATTTGGTGATGCTAAGTCCATTCATTATGTTTGGTCTCACTCGCAGCCCATAGAAAGTCATTGGTCAATTGATTCAAATAATCATGTGATTGTGGTGAGCGGTGACGGTCAAACCACAATGAAATGGCAAACACTGCATCGTCATATTCAAAAAGATTGGCAGAAGGTGTTTGCAGAAAAAATCGAGGAGATCGATAGCATTATGTTCATGACCGACAGTGATACCATCGGTGGTCATGCGGTGGGCTATTACGGAGATATGCGCACATTATCGATTAAACCCATGGAAGAAAACGCCGCGAATGAATAGGCCAATTATAAACAAAAAAGCCCGCATCAGCGGGCTTTTTTATTGGGCGACTAAGATTAGTCAATTTCGTATTCGATCATGGTGGCGCCGTGTTGGCCGCAAATAGGATCACGGAATACTTTAGCATCTACAATGTATTGGCGAAGTTCAGGTGTGCAAATTTGGTAATCCAAGCGCCAGCCATTTTGATTTCGCCGTGCCGACTCTTCATCTGGCCACCAAGTAAACTGATTCTCACCAAAGTTGGCTTCACGAAACGCATCAACAAATTCTAGCGGGCCAGTTACCTGATCCATGAAAGCTTGCTCTTCAGGCAAGAAACCGGATGTATTTTGTGCCGCTTTCCAATCGGCGATATCCACGGATTTATGTGCCACACCAAAGAAGCCGGCAAAAATAAATTCGCGGCGTTTACGCTTGGTTTTCTTTAAGTGCTCAATAAACTGCTGCTGAAAGGCAAGTTTATCTTCAAGGGTATTGTGTTCATCTTCAATGGGAAACAACACCGAACCAATAGAGACTTGATCAAAATCCGCTTGAATATAGCGGCCATAACGGTCGCATGCTTCAAATGCTAACCCTGTCATGATGGCCTTGGGCATGTCGCGGGTTAAAATCGCAACACCACTATAATTGTCAGGCTCACCATCAAAAAAGTAAGCATTAAAATGATCGGGGTAAACCACCGCATCACTGAGCTGATATTCTTTTGCTTTCAGGTTTTGTACACAGACAACGTCCGCATCATGCTCGGCTAGCCAATCATAAAAACCGTTTGCGACTGCGGCTTCTAGTCCGTCAACTTGTACGTTTATAACCTTCATGGAGGCTCCCTGTTTTTCGAGGCGGCTATGATACTCAGTTTTGATTAGGCTAACATCTCTAAAAACCACTTTTTCGTGAATTAACTATTCCTTCGCTAGGATCGTTAATCAATCATACTAAAAGTGGTTTAAAACCATAGGTATCATGGGCGTTCGGCGATTTTTGTGCTTATTTTTACAGTCTATGATGGGAATTATAGTATTAGCCGTTAAAATACCCGAATTTGTGCTGAGCAATTAGCACAGATAGACCAAAATTGGCGGACTTCAGCTATGCTGGAGTCACATTACTCTAGTTTAGACAGTGGTTGGGATCATGCAGGATTATCAAAAGGCGTTTATTGAATTTGCCATCGAGCAAGGTGTATTGAAGTTTGGCGAGTTTGAATTGAAATCCGGCCGTATCAGCCCTTATTTCTTTAACGCTGGCTTGTTTAATTCAGGCAAGGCCATGTCTACCTTAGCAAAAAGCTATGCGGCTGCCATTGTGAATTCGGGCGTGAATATGGATGTGTTATTTGGCCCAGCGTATAAAGGCATCCCTTTAGCGGCGACCACCGCCATGAGCTTGTCTGAAAACTTTGATCGTGAAACCCCTTACGCATTTAACCGCAAAGAAAAGAAAGCCCACGGTGAAGGGGGTTCGTTAGTGGGCGCGCCCTTAGAAGGGAATATACTTATTATTGATGATGTGATTACTGCCGGTACAGCCATCCGTGAAGTCATGGCCCTGCTTGAAGAGCAGCCCAATGCAAAACCCGCAGGTGTGGTGATTGCGTTAGATCGTCAAGAGAAAGGTAAAGGTGAGTTATCTGCCATTCAAGAAGTGGAGCGCGATTACGGTATTCCAGTGATCAGCATTGTGAAGCTTGAGCAGGTAATGGAGTTTGTGGGTCAGCAAGATGCGTTCAAGCAACATTTTCCAGCTATCAAAGCTTACCGTGAGCAATACGGTGTATAAACCGTGTTAGCGTGAGTTTTGGCTCAGCTAAACGAAAAAACCAGAGCAATGCTCTGGTTTTTTTATGCGCTTAAAAATGTATGTGGGATTACACCGCAGTGGTTTGGCGTTGATCCACCAACAAGCTCGCTGCCAAAAAATTCCATTGGTTGTTCCAATGGCTTAATGGATGGGTTTTAAATTCGGTGCGCACATACTGACGAATCCGACCTTCAATAATGGCAAGCAACATGTTGGCACATGCCCCTTCTTCAATGCGGGGCATTTTATTATCACGTAGCTCACTTTCACGCAGAATTTGTTTGAGCTGGGTTTCTAGTCGCTCAAAAAATTGTGCGACCCGTGCACGTAAACGTTCTGTCTCACCGGATAATGCATCACCGGTTAAAATGCGGCACATGCCTGGGTTCTTTTCAGCAAAGGTTAGAATCAAGGTCATGGCATGTTCAAGACGAGACAAGGTACTGTCATGTTCGGAGCGAATGCGGTTAATGCGTGTAAAGATCGTCGCTTCGATAAACTCAATAAGGCCTTCAAACATTTTGGCTTTGCTTGGGAAGTGGCGGTAAAGGGCCGCTTCACTGACACCCACTTCTTTTGCAAGGTTCGCCGTGGTGATTCGAGCACCCGGATTGATTTCAAGCATGTGCGCAAGCGCCTGCAAGATTTGCTGCTTACGAGAAGGTTTTTGTGGGGATTCCGTCATACGTATAATTTGCTTGAATCACAAAGAAGTCCAATCCTAATGCGCTAACCAATAACTCGCAATGGCTAATGACTGTTTTCGTGATCTGGTTGTGATTAAGTGGGAAACCCAGAGGATTATGTCCGAATTTCCTACCCCGTTTGTCTTTTGTTGTTTAATCGTTGGTGATCAGGGTGCCCACGCCTTCATCGGTGAAAATTTCAAGCATGGTGCTGTGACTCACACGGCCATCAATAATATGCGCACTGGTGACGCCGCCTTTTACTGCATCAAGGGCGCATTGAATTTTGGGTAACATGCCACCGTAGATGGTGCCGTCTTCAATCAGTCCGTCCACTTGTTCCGTGGTAAGACCCGTTAAGATTTGGCCTTCTTTATCCATCAGGCCAGCAATGTTGGTGAGCAGTAATAATTTTTCAGCTTTGACGGCTTCGGCCACCTTACCGGCTACTAAATCGGCATTGATATTGTAAGACTCGCCGTTTTCGCCCACACCAATTGGCGCAATCACCGGAATGATGTCAGAGCTTGCAAGCATCTCTAAAACCTTGGTATTGATTTTAGCCACTTCACCAACATGACCAATATCGATAATTTCAGGTGTCTGCATTTCAGGTGTTTTATGGGTGACCTTTAATTTTTTCGCTTTAATTAACTGACCGTCTTTACCGGTTAATCCAATGGCTTGACCGCCGTTTTGGTTAATTAAATTAACGATATCTTTATTGACCAGTCCACCCAATACCATTTCGACCACATCCATGGCCTGACTTGTGGTAACACGCATGCCATTGACAAAATGGCTTTCAATGTTGAGCTTATCAAGTAGGTCACCAATCTGTGGGCCGCCACCGTGAACAACAATAGGATTAATACCAATTAATTTCAGCATGACCATGTCACGGGCAAAGCTGTTTTTCAGGTCGTCTTCGGTCATGGCGTTACCGCCGTATTTGACGACTATGGTTTTACCCACAAAACGCTGAATGTAAGGAAGGGCTTCGCTTAATACTTTAGCGATATTAAAGGCGTCATCACGAGTTAAAGGCATGGCAAATCGCATTGGGTCTAAAGTGAGTGGTGGTAAGTGTGCACATTATACCTAGGGTGTTTGGAAATCATACCGCTTAATGCGCGCAGCTGGGTTCTTGGGCTAAGGCCTGAAGTTCAGTTAGGTTCAGTTGTGGTACGTGATTATGCAATTGAGCAATGGTTAATTCGATCAACGGCCCAAGAGCTTTTGCTTGGTTTGCTTCAAAGCGCACGGTTAAGCAAGGCGTTGTGTTACTGGCGCGCACGAGCACCCAGCCTGTGTCAAAACGCACACGTAAGCCGTCAATTCGCGTGACGTCTTGGTCGGCAAAGCAGTTGCTTTGCAGGATATTCATGATGGAAAACTTATCATCCTCGTTTACTGGAATTTGAATTTCTTCCGTAGCACTAGGGTTAGGAAAAGCGGATAAACGAGTATGCAAACTTTCTGGTGTTTGGCTGACTAAATGACATAAACGCAAGCCTGCATAAATGCCATCATCGACACCCACACCATCTTCATCGTTAAACAAAATATGCCCGCTCAGTTCAGTGGCAAACGCTGCACCGGTTTCTTTGATAGCGCGCTTCATACTGGTATGACCGGTGGCGATCATTTTAGGGTGGCCACCCCATTGTTTGGTAAATGTGGAGAGTAACTCGGTACACTTCACATCAAATAAAATGGTTTGCTCACCTTGGCTTTTTAAGATGTCTTCAATAAATAAGAGACTCAGGCGGTCGGGTAAAATGGCTTGCCCGGTATGGTCCACCACACCTAAACGGTCGGCATCGCCATCGAGTGCAATGCCTAAATCTGCTTGATGGTGTTTCACACTGTCTTGTAGCCATTTAAGATTTTTGAGTTTGGCAGGGTCTGGGTGATGCAGAGGAAAATTACCATCCACCTTGCAGGCAATTTCGATTACTTGTGCACCCATTTTTTTGAGTGCATCACTGGCCATGGGGCCGCCGATGCCGTTGCCGGCATCGAGCACGACTTTTAAAGGTCGTTTGAGTGTTAAAGCCTGAGTGAGACGTTGCTGATAATCATCCACTAAATGGCTGGCGTCATTGATGTGACCTTGGCCGCTTTTAAACAGATTCAGCTTAATGCGCGATAACAAAACTTGAATGTCTTCACCACTGCGTGGTGTGCCGGCTACTGCGATCTTGATGCCGTTATCTTGTTTTGGGTTATGGCTGCCGGTGATCATGGCGCAGCTTTGGCCATTGTGTTTGATGGTCCAAAATGCCACGGCCGTTGGGCAAGCGCCAATTAAATTCACGTTGCAGCCTGTGCTGCAAATACCGCTTACCAATGCATCGCGAAGAGAAGGGCTCGATAAACGGCCATCCCAAGCAACATAACATTGCTGCTGACCAGCTTGAATGATTTCACTGCCCAAGGCTAAGCCAATTAACTGAGCCGTTTGTTCATTTAATTGGCTTGGGTATTCGCCGCGAATATCGTATTCACGGAAGATCGCTTGGGCAATGTTGTTCATATGCATCCTGCAAACAAAAACTATTTAGTGCCAGTTGAGCCAAAACCACCTTCACCGCGGTCGGTGGCTTCAAATTCGCTGACCAAATCAAACTCAGCTTGTACCACAGGTACAATCACAAGTTGAGCAATACGTTCACCCACTTCCATGGTGAAAGCCGTATTACCACGGTTCCAGCAACTTACCATTAATTCACCTTGGTAATCACTATCAATTAACCCAACCAGGTTACCAAGCACGATGCCATGTTTATGACCTAAACCACTGCGTGGCAGAATCATGGCCGCTAGACCTGTGTCTTCGATATAAATAGATATGCCGGTTGGGATTAATTTAGTTTCGCCCGGCTCAAGTACAAGTGTGTCTTCTAGGCAGGCGCGCAAGTCTAGGCCAGCGCTGCCTTCGGTGCCGTAATGGGGCATCGGGATATCGGTGCCTAGGCGTTTATCTAAAACTTTAACTTGAAAACGTTTTTTCATGATGAATCCTAAAAATGATTAAATCTTGGCGGCCACATGTTCGAGTATTTTTTGCGATAATACGTATTTACTCGCTTGGCCGTATTCGGTGGAGCTGGTTTCATCAATGATAATAATGGCGTTATCATCACTATTAAAACCAATGTGTTGTGAGCTCACATCGTTGGCTATCACCATATTCAGTTTTTTCTTTTCTAATTTGCCACGAGCATAACTCACCACATCTTGGGTTTCAGCCGCAAAGCCTACGCAAAAAGGTTTGTTTTCTTGAGCAGCCACGGTGGCAATAATGTCCGGGTTTTTTACCAGATGAATGTGCATGTCATCTTGGTTTTTCTTGATTTTCTGCTCGCTCACATCCGCAGGGCGATAATCGGCCACCGCGGCGGCGCCAATGAAAATATCCGTCTCTGGCAGAAAAGTCATGACGGCTTCTAACATGTCTTGAGCACTTTCTACATTGCTACGATGCACTCGTTCAGGGGTTGGCAGGTGGACTGGCCCGCACACGAGATTCACTTTGGCACCGGCTTCTTGTGCGGCTCTGGCCAGTGCAAAGCCCATTTTGCCACTGCTGTGGTTACTGATGTAGCGCACCGGGTCAATGGATTCTCGGGTCGGGCCGGCGGTAATCGTGATGGTTTTACCCGAGAGTATTTTGCGCTCAAACTGTTCCGATAAACGCGCAGCCAGCTCCATGGGTTCCAGCATGCGGCCAGGGCCCACATCCCCACAAGCTTGTTCGCCTTGGTTTGGTCCCCAGATTTGAATCGGTTTGAGTGCTTGCAGTGATTTAAGGTTGTTTTGCGTTACGGCATCGGCCCACATGGCTTGGTTCATGGCCGGGGCAATGGCTAATGGTGCAACACTGGCTAAACAAAGTGTAGTAAGTAGATCGTTACCCATGCCGCTGGTTAAACGCGCAATGAAGTTAGCACTGGCAGGGGCGACTAAAATAAAGTCGGCCCACTTGGCCAGTTCAATATGGCCCATGCCGGCTTCTGCTTCTGGGTCGAGCAAACTATGATGAACTGGGTTACCAGATAGCGCTTGAAGCGTGAGAGGGGTAATAAACTCTTTAGCCCCGTCAGTCATCACTACGCGAACATCGGCGCCATGGGTCACTAGGGCGCGCACCAGCTCAGCGGTTTTATAGGCAGCGATGCCACCTGTGATACCCAGTAAAATACGTTTGTTGGTTAGCCTTTGCATACTTGCTCCTTGAACCTTGGCGCAGTATAACAACAAACTGATTCATGGATGAACTAGCGAGACGATATGGCCATCACAGATTGGCCTGTGGATGAACGACCACGGGAAAAATTGCTCACAAAAGGACCGGATGCCTTAAGTGATGCGGAATTATTAGCCATTTTTTTACGCACCGGTATTAGCGGTATGACGGCGGTGGACCTGGCGCGGCATTTATTACAGCGCTTTGATGGCCTGCGCCCGTTATTGGAGGCCAGCCAGACGGAGTTCTGCGAGCACCTAGGACTTGGTCCGGCTAAATATGCTCAGCTACAAGCGGTGCTTGAAATGGCGCGTCGACACTTATTACAAGGGCTGGATAAACCGGATGCGTTTACCGAACCTAATGCCGTGCGCCAGTACCTGATTAGTCAGTTAAGGCACTTGCCCCATGAAGTGTTTGCTTGCTTGTTCCTGGATAACCAGCATCGCTTAATTTCCTATGATGAGTTGTTTCGTGGCACAATAGATGGGGCCAGTGTTTACCCTAGAGAAGTGGTAAAACAAGTACTCTCCCACAACGCGGCGGCGGTGATCTTTGCCCATAATCACCCATCCGGTATTGCCGAGCCCAGCATCAGTGACGAGCGAATTACCCACAAACTTCAGCAGGCATTGCAATTAGTAGATGTGCGGGTACTGGATCACTTTATTGTTGGGGACAATGACGTACTCTCTATGGCAGAGCGTGGATTACTCATTTAACTTGAGTGAACGGAATGACGATTTAGCCTGGTTTAGGCAGAAAAGGAACTTACAGAGTTTATGCAGTTAAAAGTTATATGGTTGTTGTGCTGGGTGATGCTAAGTATCAATGTCGACGCATCACCAGCAGCCATTCAAACAAACATTCAAGCAAACTACGCTTATCTATACAGTGATGATGTTCTATCACTTGTGGACGCCCAGTCTGAGGTCGAAAGCCAATGGACCAAGGTAGACTCACTGGGCAGTTACGGCTTTCGTGAAGGCGAGTTTTGGTTACGTATCCGCTTAAAAAATACTTCCCCCGCTCAAGTTTCGCCGATCATTCGTTTTTCCTACCCATCTCATGATGAAGTGGACTTTTATGAAGTCAGCGCAGAGCAGCAGTTAATTGAAGCTTGGCGCATGGGCGATATGCGTAGCCGAAGCTATGGCGCCTTAATGGATAAACATCCGGCCGTGCAAATCACCTTGATGGCAAATGAAGTGAAGTGGGTTTATGCGCGGGTAAAAAGTTTAAACGCCATGGTGTTATCACTGGATATTATGAGTGAGCAAGAGCACCAGAGTAGTGTGCACATTCAGGGAGTATTTTCTGGCCTGATATATGGTGTGTTGCTGGTTATGGCCCTGTATAACTTTTGCTTAGCGGTCAGCATGCGCGATAAGGCTTATTATGTGTATGTGGCCTATGTAATGACCTTCTTAGGGTTTGTATTAACCCTCACTGGGGATGGTTACTACTATTTGTGGCCGGACTCTCCTGAAATCAATCGTGTTTTATTACCGCTCTTGTCGGGCTTTTTGATTATTCCTTCGTTGTTTTTCCCTTACTACTTGCTGGATATAAAAAAATACGCGCCCCATGTTATTTGGTTTTATCGCTTAGCCGGTTATTTAGCCACACTCTTCTTAATTTGCATTCCACTTATGGGGATCGCGCTTTCCATTGTAGTACTTAATACATTAAGCGTGATTTTGTCTATTGGTATGCTGTTGATGGGGCTGTATTTAAGCTATAAAAAAGTCCCTCTTGCCGGTTTATATACCTTCGCTTGGTTTATGTTGCTTTCTGGTTTAGCTGTTTTATCACTGGCTTCACTTGGTCTGGTCGAAAGCAACTTGGTTACTCGTAATGCAGGATTATTGGGTGGTGTGATTGAAGTGGTCATACTCTCTCTTGCATTGGCGCAGCGCATATCAAAAGAGCGTAATGATAAAATGCGTGCGATTAACGACGCCATGCGCAATCGTAAACTTTTCCAAGAGTTATTTGATCAAGCGCCTATCGGAATTGGTCGTTTTGATTTGCAGGGCAACCTAGTTGCGGCCAACCCTATTTTGATTCGAATGCTTGGCTTTTCTTCTGAACACGCGGCGCTAAAAGATGCCCATGTTTTGAGTAATGTGATTACCGACCATGAACAAATTAAACAGCAACTGTTAAATCATAAAAAAGTACTCGATAAAGAGTTAGAGTTAAAAGATGTTGCAGGGAATATCATCCCATGTTCGGTGAGTTTACATTTATACGAAGAGTCGGGACAACGCTATATAGAAGCGTATGTGACCGACATTCGTGAGCGTGTTGATGCACAAAGCATGCGCGAATATATGGAACAAGAACGCCTAACATCAATCGAGCAATTAGTGACGGGTGTGGCTCATGAAATTAATACGCCCTTGGGTGTGAATATTACTTCCGTCAGTCATATAAAAGAGATACTCGATGAAGTTGACGGTGAGATGCAGCGCCGCAGTTTAACCCGAGATACGTTTAACCAGTTCATTAGCGATAGTCAGCAGTTATTGCAAATTGTGACCCATAACCTGCAAAAGATGTCGAACCTTGTTCGCCGGTTTAAATTAGTTTCCGTCGCCCACACTGACAAAGTAGTAATGAACCTAAAGCAGCACTTAGAATTAAGTTTGCATAGTCATTTATTTATTGGACAAAATATCCAAGTGGATTTGAATTGCCCAGATGACTTGAATATAGAAAGTTACCCGGCTGCTTGGAATATTATCATGGAGCAGCTATTAGAAAACTCCATCGTTCATGGCTTTTCAGATAAACAAATCCATAAAAAAATAACCATCACAGTAACGTTATTGTCGGATGAACAAATACGGTTTGAATATCAAGATAATGGTCAGGGGTTGGATAGCGATTTGGTGAAACGAGCATTTGACCCATTTGTGACAACCAAGCGTGGCAGTAGTGAACATGCTGGGTTGGGTTTATATCGGATTTATAACTTGGTGCATCGTGCGCTAGAAGGTGAGGCGAACCTACAAGGCGATAGCGGATTCTATTTGAGTTTAACCGTCAAAGCACCGCTTCAGCCTATTCAACACAGCGCATGATAAAAAATATAAGGCTCAAGAATGAGCCTTATATTTATCCATTACTGACCCAATTCTTTACTTAGTTCAATACTGCGATTAAAGGCCGCTTGCATGGCGGTTTTGACGGTGGCTTCTAACCCTTGCTTTTGAAAGCTCAGAATAGCTTGTTCGGTTGTGCCGTTTGGTGAGGTCACATTTTGGCGTAATTGCGCCGGTGCCACATCACTTTTACTGGCCATTGTTGCCGCGCCTAAGGCCGTTTGGAGGGCCAATTGTTTGGCCGTATCTTCAGCTAGCCCCAATTGTGTCCCGGCTGCGATCATGGACTCAATAAACAAAAAGAAATAAGCAGGTCCGCTTCCAGAAAGCGCTGTAACAGCATCTAGTTCCGCTTCACTGTTGACCCAAACACTTAAGCCTACGGCACCTAAAATTGTATCGGCTTGTTGCTTTTCTTCATCGCTGACATTGTGGTTAGCCAGCAAGCCGCTCGCCCCTTTTTGTACGAGGGCCGGTGTGTTCGGCATGCAGCGCACAATGGATAAGCTTTGCTCTGTCCAGCTCGCCAAGCTTTCCAAACTGATACCGGCAGCCACAGAGATAATTAATGGACGCTTTGCACTGAGTATCTCTTTTAATGGGGAAATAACCTGCTGCATGATTTGAGGTTTTACCGCTAATACAACCACATCAGACTGTGCGATGATGGCTTGGTTATCCACATTGGTTTGCACTGAAAATTGTGCTGCTAACTCATCGAGTTTTTCTTGGCTTGGGTCACTGACTAAAATGTCTTGGCTGTTATATCCGTTTTCAAT
>MDTG01328273.1_pt1 | contig 15736 bp, 17 predicted proteins | sample 811421 | NCBI WGS metagenome assembly MDTG01 (sample SAMN05326645, study PRJNA326480) | marine metagenome | isolation source: seawater | place: Pacific Ocean: South East | collected 2011 | reverse complement strand
TTAGAAAAAAATATTGGTTGTTTCCAATAATTATTGTTTTAGTTATTTTTGGTGGATTAATAGTTTTAACTCAAGGTTCTGCGGTAGCACCATTTATTTATACAATATTCTAGTGACAAAAATTTTAGGTATTTCTGCATTTTACCATGATAGTGCAGCAACAATTATAGAAAATGGTAAAATTATAGCAGCAGCTCAAGAGGAAAGATTTACAAGATTAAAACATGACTCTAGTTATCCATTTAATGCGATTGAATTTGTTCTAAATTTTTCCAAAACCAAGTTATCTGAAATTGATAGTATAGTTTTTTTTGAAAAACCTTTTCTTAAATTTGAAAGACTTCTTGAAACATATGTTGCTTTTGCCCCTAAGGGTTTTGGTTCTTTTTGTAAAGCCATGCCTATTTGGCTAAAGGAAAAACTATTTCAAAAAAATATGCTATTCAATAAATTAAGAAAACACGATAAAAATTTTAACGATCCTAAAAAAATTTTTTTTTCTGACCACCATTTAAGTCATGCCGCGAGTGCTTTCTTCCCTTCTCCATTTGAAGAGGCGGTAATTTTAACCGCTGATGGTGTTGGTGAATGGCCAACAACAACTGTAGCTGTAGGTAAGGGAAATAGTTTAGAAATTAAAAAAGAAATACATTTTCCACATTCTTTAGGATTATTATACTCAGCATTTACTTACTACACAGGATTTAAAGTAAATAGTGGCGAATACAAGTTAATGGGTCTTGCACCTTACGGTGAACCAAAATTTGTTGAGGCTATTTATAAATTAATTGATATCAAAGAAGATGGTACTTTTAGACTAGATCAAAGTTATTTTGACTATTCTACAGGATTGAAAATGACAAATAATAAATTCAACAAATTATTTGGTCAAAAACCCCGGGACTCAAAAAAAGATAAAATTACACAATTTCACATGGATATTGCTGCATCAATACAGCAAGTAACTGAAGAAATAATGATAAAACTAGCTTTATCCATTAGCAAGGATTTTAAAATTGAGAATCTTTGTTTAGCAGGTGGTGTTGCGCTTAATTGTGTAGCCAACGGAAAAATATTAAAAAAAAAAATTTTTAAAAATATTTGGATACAGCCTGCTGCTGGAGACGCTGGTGGTTCTTTAGGAGCGGCACTAGCATTATGGTATATTGAAAAAGGTAAAAAGAGGATAGTGGATAAAGATGATAGTATGCAAGGTTCCTTTTTAGGACCTGAATACGATCAAAGTCAAATTGAGTCAGAATTAAAAAAAATTGGAGCAAATTTTATTGTTCTTAATGAAAATGAGTTATTAAATAAAACTGTTAAAGATTTATCAAATGGTGAGGCCATAGGTTGGTTTCAAGGAAGAATGGAATTTGGACCGAGAGCTTTAGGTGCAAGGTCCATATTAGGAGATCCAAGATCAAAAACTATGCAAAAAAATTTGAATTTAAAAGTTAAATACAGAGAAAGTTTTAGACCTTTTGCCCCGTCGATACTAAGAGAAAAAATAAATGATTGGTTTGATATTAATTCAGATAGTCCATATATGTTAGTTGTAGCAAATGTTTTAAGTGATAAGTGTATAGATATGACAGATGAGCAAAAAAAACTCTTTGGAATAGATAAGCTTAACGTTATTAGATCATTAATTCCTGCTGTTACCCATGTTGATTATTCTGCAAGGATTCAGACCGTTAATAAAGAGAGAAATCTAAAATATTTTAAGTTAATTTCTAAGTTTAATGAAAAAACTGGTTGCCCTATTTTAGTGAATACATCATTTAACGTAAGAGGTGAGCCAATAGTTAATACCCCAAAAGATGCATTTAATTGTTTTATGGGCACAGAATTAGACAAATTAGTAATTGGTAATTGTTATTTGGAAAAAGAAAAACAGAACAGCAATTCAAAAAGTAATTACTCTAAAGAATTTGAATTAGATTAAATAAACAAATTAAATCAAAAATATTTTTAAATCGGTGTAATTATTTTTTTTTTATCTATTTTATTTAAAATTTTTTTTAGCTGACGATGTTTGGTTAAAACTATAAAAATATCAAACTTATTAACATGATTTTTATTTGTTAGAATTCCATTTTTTTTTGCAGTATTGAAATCAACTAGAGGGTCAAAACCTTTAATATACTTATTTTTTAACATTTTAAATATTTTAAAAGCTAGAGAATTTCTAAGATCTGCAACATTTTGTTTGTAAGTAAGACCACATATAAGCACTTTTATTTTTTTTTTTATTTTTAGATCTTGTATTTTAGATTTTATAATATCTCTCACTATATAAGCCATTTGATCATTTAAGTGTCTGCCCGCTAATACAATATTTGTATTAAACTTATTTTTTTTACAAATATATGAAAAATAATATGGGTCCACTGGTAAGCAGTGTCCTCCAACCAGGCCAGGCTTAAAACTCAAAAAATTCCATTTAGTTGATGCTAATTTGATAATATTCTTATAATTTAGATTTAAATTATTACATGCTAAAAATATCTCATTAATCAGTCCTATGTTTACATCTCTTTGAATATTTTCTATTACTTTAGCAGTTTCAGCCTCTTTGATATTTTTTGACAAGACAATTTCTTTTCCTAAATTAGAATAGAGTTTTAAAAGATCTTTTTTTTTATAATTGTGGGGATAAGCTAAAATTTTATTTATTTTTTTTAATTGGTGTTTATTGTCACCAGGATTAACTCTCTCTGGGCTATAACCACAAAAAAAATCAGCACCATTTTTAAGAAGACAATTTTTTTCAATTAAAGGTACGCATATATTTTCTGTAACCCCTGGATATACGGTTGACTCAAAAATTATTATATCTCCCTTTTTTAATATTTTAGAAATGTTCAAACAAACATTTTTAATATGGGATAAATCAGGTCTTTTATTTTTTAAAATTGGGGTGGGAACTGTTACGATAAATATATTGCAAAACGATATATTTTTTAAGTTACTCTCAAAATTTAAATTTTTTTTGAGTTCTTGAGTTTTGAATTCTCCAAATATATCGTTACCTTTTTTAAGTTCAATTATTCTTTTTTTATTTATATCATAGCCAAACGAAAAATATTTTTTTGAAAGGTTTACTAGTATTGGCAATCCTACGTAACCCAATCCTATAACACATGGTTTAAATGTTTGTTGTTTAATTTTCATTTCAAACTATTTAATAAGTTATCTCATTTATTTAATTTTCAAATTTTGCATAATTTGTATCTAGCAATTTTAAAAAAGAGTTTAAATAAGCAGATAATAATATCTAAATTAACCTTAAAATTATTTCCTAATCTTGAACTATCTTTTCTTTTTCTTACGTTTAACAATTTGTGAATAATTTTTCCATTCAAATTTTTAATTTTAAATATGATATAAGTATTAAAATCATTTTCATTTTTAAGGTGAATCCTATTTAATATTTTAGTACTGTATACCCTAAGACCACTTAATGGATCATGTATACCAAAAAATAATTTAACAAAAAATGAGAAAATATACTCTGAAATTCTATTTAACTTTCTTCTCTTACCAATTAATAAATCAAAATTTTTTATTCGTTTTACATTTTTAAAAAATTTTGGATCATGCTCATCATCTGCATCAAAAGTAGCAATATATTTATATTTTTTTCTTAAAAAATATCTCATACCTTTAATAACAGTTGCCTCATAGCCCAAATTATTTTTATTTTTTATAAATTTAGTTCCTAAATTTTTTAATATAAGAGTTGTTTTATCAGAACTTGAATCGTCTACTACTAAAACATCTCCATATTTTTTAAGAGTCACTATTACTTTCTTGATTGTTTTTTCCTCATTTCTAGCAGGGATGACTATTCCTATTCTAGATCTTCCCATTTTAAAATTTCATCTTTTATCAATTTTTTATTAATTCTTTTTCCTATTACTTTATTAATGTCCCTTGGTATAATCGCATTTTCAGGACATGGTCTCAAAACATTTAGATCCTCTCTTTGAATTATGTGATTTTTATTTAGGTGTTTATTGACTCTTATCGATCTCCTTTGTAATACTACTGTCTCATTTTCGTTGTCTTCGATTTTTTTAATACCATCCCCTAAACTTAGTTCAAGTTCTTTAGATCTATCGATCATTTCTTTCCAGGTTTTAGGTGTCATTGAAAATTTATGATCAGGACCATCAAGTTCATTAGATAAGGTAAAGTGTTTTTCTATGACCTTTGCACCTAATGTTATAGCTCCAAGCACTGTTGAGTGTCCATGTGTATGATCACTAAGACCTAAAATTAATTTTGGAAACTTATTTTTAAGATATTTTAAATAATTTAAGTTTATAAATCTAAAATTTTTATCGCTAGCTGTGTAATTTGTATTACACTGCATAATACAAATTTTATCATTTATTTTTGAAGCTAGATTTATAATTTCATTAACTTCATTTTCCTTTGATGCACCTGTAGCTATTATGTAAGGTTTTCCCTTTGATGCAATGTGTTCGATAATCTCATGCCAAGTAATATCTCCAGATCCAATTTTAAATGCCTCTAAATATGGATTTACAAAATCTACTAATTTAATTGAGTATGGGCTAGTTAAAAACTCGATATTATTTTTTTGACATTCTTTTTTAAGTTTAGATGTCCATTCTAAAGGAATAGATGCATCTTTATATACTTCAAATACACTTTTTTTCCATTTTGCTTGATGTGATAATTGTCCTCCTAGAGATTTAAATCCATAATCACTAACAATTGTTTCAGCAGAAAAATGTTGAAATTTTGCTGCGTCAGCTCCCGCTAATGCAGCTTTATTGATTAATTCAATTGCCTTATCTAAATTGCCATCATGATTAGCTGCAATATCAGCAATAAAGTATGTGGGGCAATTTTTTCCAATTTTTTTTTTTCCGATATAAAAATTTTCTATCATTTATTATATTCATCTTTTATACTTTTTATTTCATCTTTTAAATTCATTAATTTTATACCTAAATCATTTTCTAGTTTTTCTGAGTTTAACCTCATATCTTTTGGCCTTCTAGCTATAAGGTCTACTTCATCTATTGAATTACCAGCAATATTTTTTGTATCCAATTTTACTTTTTCACAAAAATACAAAGCAAATTCCTTCTTTGACATCCCCTCTTTTGTTCCAAGATTATATATCCCGTGTAAATTTTTTTTGATCAGAATATTGATTACATTAAAAATAGTATTAAATGAGACAGGTGAAAAATAAACATCATTAAAAATATCGATTTTAGTGTTGTTTATACAGGAGTTGTATATCTTGTCTGAAAAAGATAACTTTTTCCTATTTTGGGATTTTCCAAAAAAATTTGTTCTTAAAGATATGGCGTTATAATTGTTTAATATTTTTTCTGTCTCATGTTTAGTAATAGAATATTGATTTAATGGATTTGCAGAAGTTTCTTTATGTGGACCGTTTCCATCATAAACTTGATCAGTTGAAATATGTATAACAAAATAATCTTTGTTAATTGATTGGAGAGTTTTTGAGACTAAAGTTGGAAATTCAGTATTAATTTTATAAGCAATGTCTTTATTAACTTCGCAATAATCAACATCGGTAATAGCAGCTAAATTTATGAATATTTTAGGTGACAATTTTTTAATTGTATTCTCTACAAAACGGTTGTTTTTAATATCGCCTTTAAAATCACATTCTTCTCTTCCAATAGTTGAATATTTAATTTTGTTTAAATCAAAGTATTTTTTGAGGCCTGATCCTAGCAAACCATTGCTTCCAGATAATAATATCATTTTAAAGGAGATTTTGTCTCTTTTTTATATGATAATTAATTTTCATTATCTTTGGATTCTTTTCAAGTAGCTTAATTATATCTTGCATTTTAAAATTATTTTTATAACTAAATTCTTTATACACTGTTTTTGTAAATCTTAAATCTTCTAAATAATCTATAGTCCACCTATGAAATGAGAGATCTTTTTTATTTTTAAATGATCCTATTAAAAATTTTTTTTTATTTTTATAGATATAAGGTGTTACATGTTCTCTGTCAGAGTTGATTGATGCTTTATGATAAGCTTTACTTAGAGCTTTGAAATTAAAAATTTCCACGTGAAGCCCTGATGGAAATGAAGGCTCTAATATGTTTGAAAAATAGTCATATTTTTTTTTTTATAAATTTTTAACATTCTCTTTATGATATTTTTGTCTATAAAGGGACAATCAGCATTGCATCTAATTATTGTTTTTAATTTATATTTAGATGCAGCATGATAATATCTAGATAAAACATCTTTTATTTTGCCTCTATAAAATGGAATATCTAGTTTCTTACTAATTCTACAAATTTTAGAGTCATTTTTGCTAGTTGTTGTTGCAATTAATAATTTTGTGCCAGAAATATTTCTTAACCTATGAATTATTAATTCAAGGATAGTTTTATTTTTAATTTTTTTAAGAACTTTATTTGGAAATCTTTTTGAGTTGCTTCTAGCTTGTAAAATTATACCTATTTGCATTGATCTATAATTTACTTAGGTTATCTAATTCTTCTAAAAGAGTGGTTTTTGGTTGCAATCTTTTTTTCATACAAAGTAAAAAATTTTTAATCTGCATAGAAAATAAATCGTCATAAGTCTCTTTAAATGATTTTAACAATTTTTTATCCTTATTTATTAAAAATAATTGATTCTTTATCCTATCAAAAATAAGGTTTTTTTTTGTACCTATAAACTCTATTTCATCAGTATTTGGTTTTTGAAATTGGTTGCCGAATATGAATCCTAAAATTTTATTTTTAAAGAAAATTGATATTAACGCTGTATCATTAACGTTAATATCAGTATAAGTGAGCTTCATCTCAGATTTTAAAATTTTTTTGATTTTGCCACCGTAATAAGAAAGTAAATTTATATGATGTGATAATGCATCAAATACTATGCCACCACTTTCGTTCATATTTGAATAATAGATTTTTTTATAATCCTTTCTTAAGCTCCTAAAGTCCTGGCTATAATTTGATTTAATTATTTTTAATTTACCAATTTTATTCTTTTTGATTATATTTTTGATATACTTGTGTACAATTGACTCTCTTCTTGGATAAGCTACGGAACAAATTAATTTTTTTTTTTTTATATTTAAAACTATTTTTTTCCATCCCTCAATTTTTAAGAATAAGGGCTTTTCAACAATAAAATCTTTATTTGCTTGAACGCATAAATTACAATATTTTTTATGATAATTCGGAGGTGTTGTAATGATTACAAAATAAAATTTTTTGACAATCGATGAGTTTAGTTTTTTAATAAAATTATTTTTTTTAATTTTTTTTTTATCATGAAAGTAAATTAAATATTTTTTTTTTAGTATTTTTTCATACTTTCTTCCCATTGATCCAAAGCCGATTATGAGAATTTTTTTTTTTTTAATTTGATGTGTATCCGCCATCTAAAATTATATTTTGACCTGTTAAATAACTTGATTTTTCTGAAAGAATATAATCTACAAGGCCAAATATTTCATTTCTATTTGCCATACGATTTAAAAATGTTTTCTTTGAATATTTTACTTTAAAACTTTTCGATTGATTAGATACTACACCTCCTGGAGAAATCATATTTACGGTTATATTGTTTTTTCCGTATTTAGAAGCGAAATATTTGGTAATTCCCACCATACCAAATTTATTATAAATGTAGTCTGGTTCAAGCTCAAAGTTTTCTCCTTTGTATAATCCAAAATCTGGGCCAATAGAACTATAAATAGAACCTATATTTATAATTCTTCCAAATTTTTTTTTTTTAAAATAATTGCAAAAAAAATTGTTAATTAAATATATAGAATTTGCATTAATTCTAATAGATTTTTCCCAATTTCTAAAACTATCATTTAATCCTTTTTTCATTGGTCGTAATACTGTACAATTTACTACTCCTTTAAGGTCTAATTTTTCTTTATTAATAAATTTTATTAAATTCTTTATGTCTTTAATTTTTGATTGGTCAAATTTTTTTATAAAAATTTTTTGATTTGAATTATTTGATTTAAGAGTAAATTTCTTTTTAGAATATGTGCCTATTACATTAAATTTTTTTTTTATTAACTCATTTAATATTTCATAACCAATTTTTCCGCTCGCGCCTGTTACTAATATTGTAGCTTTTGAGATCATTTTGTAGCCATTAAAGTTTCGGGCGAATAAAATTTATGTGAATTTTTTCTTGATAAATTTCCGGCTATAACAATTTTTGTAATTTTTATCATTTCGCTATTAGGTATCACCTTTTTTCTAAATTTAACCATCTTTTCAAATTCTTGCATCATTTTTTTTATAGAAAAAAAATAATCTTCGTAAGGAATATAAAGAGGGAGTGTAGTTTTTTTGTGGCAAAGAAAGTTTATTGGTAAATGAAGATTCTCTGAAAAATATAGACATACATTTAAACCGTTTTTGTAAATCAATTGATAAATCTCATTTTTTCCTTTTTTTTGGGAAATACATCTTACTTTAGATATGTCATACCCAAATATTTTAACTATACCCTCAAGCAAATGATGAGCATATCTAATCCAATTTTTTCTACTATAACCTGTGACAAAAATTGTATCTTTTTTTATATCATTTTTATTTTTTGAAATATTTAAGATTTGAGTAGTATACCTTGCAGATGAACAAGACATAAACAAAGTATTATTTGAAATTGTTTGAAATTTTTTTAGACTACTAGGATCCTGCACTATTAATTTATCAATAAAAATTGGAATTTTTTTTTCAAGAAAAATTTTTGACATTTTTAAATGATTTTTAATATCGTCTCTCGCAAGGATAACTGCATCTACTTTTGTTGACATTTCTTCAAGGGAATTACAAATATTTTTGATATTTGTGATTTTTGAAATTTTATAAGAGTTGGTTTTTGATTGTGTCCAAATGTAGTTTACTTTCGCTCCAGCAATAATGTTTGATTTTTTATTTTTATGGAACTTTGGGAGGTACTCTTTTATAAGTGCAAATTTACAATATTTTTTTAAATACTTAGGGCTATAACCGTTGAATATGGAAGAAAATGATATTGGGTGACCATTGCCCTCATTAGAACCAATTATTCCTATATTTAATATTTTTTTCATATTTAAATTATTAATCAAAAATTTTTTTAAAACTTAATATTCAAATCACTTGGTTCATCAAATTCTAACCAGCCCCTGTTAACCAAAATTGCTTTTAACTTAAATTTTTTTTTAATTAATAATCTTAAAAAATCAGTTATATAAAGATTTTCAGCATTTTTAATCTTATTTTTTTTATTTATATCCATCCATACTTTTAAAATATTCTTTGATATTGTTTTTGATATCTTTGTCAAACCAATGTATTGACCTTGTACTTTTTTTAAATTTTTAACCTTTTTTCCAATGTCTGTAATATATTTGTTCTTATTATATCTTAAGCTTTCAGCGTCTTTTAATGGATTTTGCATTCGGGATTTCCAATAACTATACCATCTTTTATCAATTATTGTTGATATTTCCTCTTTTGAATTAATAATTTTTTTTAAAAGAGTATTTTTGTAAATAATGTCGCCGTAAGAAATTATGAGATCATTATTTCCATTAAATAATCTTTTTAATTTAAAAAGACTGTAAAGCATGTTTGTTGATTTATATCTTTTGTTTTCAACTTTTATAATGTTTCTTCTTTTAATTTTATTGCTTTTGAATCCACTCACTAAAAAAATTTTTTTTAGTTTCATTTTTCTACAACATTCTAATTGATAATCTAATATTGGTTTTCCTCTATATTTTACTAAACATTTAGGTGTTTTTTTTGTTAATGGATATAGTCTTGATCCTTTTCCTGCTGCTAAAATAATTAATATCATTTAATTAAAAATTGAATTCATTAACAACAAATCGTCCTTTTTAAACTTAATCTCTCTTTCTGGATGCCACATAATCCCATTAATATTATATTTTTTGTGTTTAATAGACTCTATAGTTTTATCTTCGGCCATTGATTTAATGTGAAATTTTCCTGAAATATTTTTTTTGTGAAACCCCCAGTTATGGAAGCTATTAACATTTTTTCTAAATTTGCAATGATCGCCTAAAATTTTATGTTTTTTTCCAGTGTGATTTTTTATTTTAATTTTTGTACCTCCAAAATATTTATTGATAATTTGCATTCCTCTACAAATTCCAAGCATTGGGATTTTTTTTAAAATAGACCATCTTATAATTCTTATTTCATTTTTATCCCTAATCTTATAAGCTCCATAATCATCACCCCCAGATAATATTATTCCGCTTGGATTAACTTTTTTTAGCCAATGTATTAAAATTTTATTATCTTTTTTATTATCCAATTTAAAATTAGGAATTGGGACTGGAATGTAACCTGCTTTTATAACAAAAGAGTTTAATTTGTTATCAATCTGATCTCTGTATTCATTGTATTTGGTAATTTTTTGCATTCGTTGAGTTATTCCAATGATTTTCATAAGTAATTAAATATTATATATGCTCGAAGAAGAGCAATCCAGACAAATTAATTTAAAACCTTTTAACGACTCAAATTTTTTTTCACCACATCCAATTGCTGCTGGTATATCCAACTCAGCACATCTTATTGCCATATGTGAATTTACACCCCCATATTTTGTAACTAATCCTGAAATTTTATGACCAAAAATCCAATCAAAACCAGGATCTGCATTTTCTATCATCACTATTTTATTTTTTATATTTAAATTAAAATTTTTACTGTTTAAAAAAACTTTTTCTCCTTGAATTTTTTTTCTGGTTATAAAATTTGGAAAATTTACCTGAAAAGGTATAATCTTTACTCCTGCTACGTCATATATTAATTGTGGAAGTTTTACTGACTTAAATATTTTTTGTTTTTCTTTATTTTTTTTTGAAATATGTAATAATTTATTTTTATTTTTAAAAATTTTTCTGTTAAGGAAATTTTTAATTGGAATATTTGATAATTCATGCTTATTCAAATTTAATTTTTTACCATAAGATGTGATGATTTCTAAAATCAAGCTTATTGAATTAGTAAACACAAATTTAGCATATTCTCTTGAGACAATAGAAGTTCGAATATACTCAAACAGATCGTTCGAAGAATTAAGGTTGAAATTATATTTTTTAATTAATTTTTCAATTTGATTTTTTTTTTTTCTATTAATGTAAAATTTTTTTTTTCTATTGATATCCGATCTTTTCTCAATTTTAAAATTTTTTAATTTATCGTATCTAGTAGACTCAATATCATAAGTGCCAGGCCGTAAATGACCGTATTTTTCTAAAAATTTTTTTTTAGATATCTTTTTTGCATCTTCTAACATTTCAGAGGTTATTGTGTGCATACTTGATAAAAATAATTCTACATCTTTCCTTGTCAGAATATTTATATTAAGTAGTGACATTAGTATATCTCTAGCAAAAAAAGCATGTCTTGCTAGTATCGAAAATGGTAAGGTGCCTAATTTTTTACAATCAAATATAATTTTTCTTAAGTCGTAAATATTCTGTTTTTTTGATTTTGATTGAATATTTTTTAACCTTTCAATATCAAATAGTGCTCTTTTTAAACTTGATGACTTTGAGATATCTATATTTTTTATTGTGATTTTTTTAATTTCTTTTTCAAAAATATTTTTTTCATTTTCTTTTAGAACATCCCCATACAAATCTTTATATTTTTTTTCAAAATCAAAGGTGAAATTTGTGATTGATATATCAAATTCAATTTTATCATGATACATAGGATTTAATTCAAGCTTCTCAATAGAATGACTAACAATTTTTTCACTTATATTTTTTGGTAGGTTTTGAGGTAAAAAAGAATTAAAGCTTAATCTTGCATCTATATAAGGCTGACCACCAAAACTTGTCATTAAATTATAGCTAGTTAAATCTTTATATCCCATAACTTTTCTTGCTTCTGCCCAAATTTTTTTAGTAATAAGCTCTGAATATAAAGAGAATGCAAGATCATTTGGATTTTTTCCAATCATCTCTACTGGGTTCCAATCAGGCATTTGACCAAAAATTGATGACTTGCCTGAAATTTTTTTATCTTTCTTAAATCTTGGAGAAATTTTTTTTTCTATTTTTTTTAACTCTTTATCTAATTTAATACTAAGTGATTTATCTATATTTTTTTTCTTAGTAATTGTTCTTACTTGTAACAAAAAAGGTTCAAATTTTTTTGTAATACAAAATTCAATATCTAAGTCATTACTTTTTACTTTTTTTTCTAAATTTTTAACAGCTGAAATTAATTTTTTAAATCTTGGAGAGCGTAATTTTTTATCAGCACTTCTATAAATAAATATAGTTTTATTAGAATATTTACCTAAACCGGAAGTTACAGTATTTGTCAATCCTGTAATATCATCGTAATTTATTGAATAATAATTAGAACCATTGTCTCTATCTTTTGTAAAGATTACTCCACTCATTGATATATTAGTTATCATTTCCTGTATTAAAATTTGATTATTCAAATATAAATTTTTTTTTCCTATCTTTTTATAGCTCTTTATTATTTTATTGATCGATAAAATTAATTTTTTTTTTTGGAGAGGTATATTTAGTTCAGATATAAATTTACCTGCATTACTTATATTTTCATTATCTTCCTCTAAAGCCGATGATCTAATAGCAATTTTCTTTTTTTTTTTGTCTTTGAAATAGTAGAAAATTTGTTTTAATATAAATTCTCTCTTATGATGCCAGTCTTCAACTTTAAAAAATAATGTTTTCGGTATTTTAAATACCAAATTTTTTCTACTTAAGTCTGATAAAACCTCAGCTTTAGTTTTGTTAAAGAAATATTTATGCATTAGAAAAAGTTAAAATTTCACCTTTGTAAAAACTTTTTTAAATTACGTTTTATTTTATTTTCCTCAGATTTTGATAAATAGTTAATATATTTGTTTAATTTTTTTTTTGATACATTTAAGTCAAAAATTTTACCATCTTTTTTAAATTTGAAATTTGAACTAATTTTTAAAAATTTACATATTCGAAAATTTTCTTTTTCAAAATTATTAACAAAATCTTTAAATTTAACATGCAAAATATTTTTTTTTTTTAAATTTTTTTTAAAATCTGGATTATTGAAATAATATTTATACCACTCAATAAAGTAATCAACATTCATCCAAGGACTAGCTCCGGACTTATTAAATTTCATGCTTGAAAACATGTCTCTGGGATCCCTTGTAATATAAATAATTTTTCTATTTCTAAAATATTGTGACGATACAATTGGATCAAAAACATTAATCGATTGATTTAATATAATTTTTGATTTTATGTTTAATCTTTTACTTAGATTATTTTCAATAATCTTATCAATGTAATTTTTTGCTTCTAAAATAAATTTTTTTTCATTTACTGGTACTATCATAGGAAAAAAAGAGTATTTATTCCTTTTTAAGTTTAAGATAAAACTTTCAATGTTGGTTATTTTAAAATTAGAAAATTCTGGACGACCGTTAAATTTTATTTTTGTCACTTTTTCTATGAAATCTTTTGAAATCTTGTCAAAATTTTTTTTTAACAATTTTTTTTTAATACCTTTGCTCAAATATACCGTATGATTTTGTAGTTTTTCTGTATATTTTAAAAAATCAAAACTTGCATTTGAAGAACTTTGAAAGCTATAATTTTTATAAAAGTTTAAATATAAATTATGTAATCCCATAGGGTCTACACAAAGCCTGAACTCATTAGGTCCAAACGGTGCTTCACAATCATATCTACTTGCTAGATAGTCATGAACTGCACCGCTTCCACTATTTTGAATTCCTAAAACAATTATATATTTCATTGAATTTATTTAAAAAACTTTAATTTTTTTTTTTTTATTGATTTATTAATTAAATTAATTGAGTCCAGAAATTTTTTTTTTTTATAATTATTGTAAATTATCAAATGTGGGTTAATAGGTCTTTTCACTTTTATATCTTCTCCCAAAACATTTTTTTTTAAGTTAGCGAATAATTTTTTTTTTATTTCTTTTTTTTAAAATTGATAGCTTAGTTTCAATATTTATTTCAAGAAAATTTGAAATGTTTTTTTTGCACCAATTTCTATATTTTTGAAATACTAAATTTGCAGAAATAATTACATTAACTTTTTGATCATAAAAGTATTTAGCAAGATTTATTAATCTTAAAGCATTTATTTGTCTATCTTGAATTGAATAACCTAAATCATTATCCATTGTTTTTCTAAATTCATCACCATCAATTAATATTAAATTTTTGAGAATCTTTTTATGTTTATTATAATAAAATTTAGCTAAGGTACTTTTTCCCGTCCCGGGCATTCCTGATATCCATATCACCATATTGATAAATTTTTATTTTTAAAACTATAATATATAGCTTACTTACTGTTTGATTATAATTAATTATACTAATAATTCAATTTTTATCTAATATAGTAAGGTTATAAGCATGGAATAATTTTTTAAATAGAAAATGAATTACGACAAACTAATATACAAAATCAAATCACATAATTACCAAAATTATTTGAATCTTAATAAAAGCTTTTATAATTCCTATATTTCATCGAGATCATTGGCTATAGGTAAATTAAAAAAAAGTAAAAAAAATAAATTAATAAAATTTAATAAACAAAAAAAATTAAAAATTTTCCGAACTTACTATGACTTAAACTTAATCTATCAAAAGTTCGTAAAGTTTGGTACTTTAGATCAAAAAAATCATAAAATTGTCTATAAACTTTATAAAAAGTTTGAAACTCGCCTGATTCTGAGAGAAAACTATCTTAAAAATTTGGGAAAAAACTCAAAGAAAAAAGCTAATCTAAATTCGTATGTACTTTTAGCATTTTTGATAAGAAAACTACATAATTTAAATTTACTACAAAAAATTAATTCTATTATTAAAATAAGTGATCATTTAATCACAAATAAATTTATACCAGCGAACTCTCAAATCAGAAAAATTTTTATAGAAAATTTAAAGTATGAAATCAATCAAATATCAAAATTAAATAGAACATGAAATTTTCAATAATCGTATCAAATACACGTCGCTCTTATGAGTATTTAAAATTACTAGTTAAGGTAAAAAAATTCCCAAACTTCATAATCCACCTAGATTATCAAAATCAATCCAATTACAAAAAGAAAATTTTAAACTTAATTACTAAAAAAAAAATAAATTTCAAATCCTTCAAAGGAAATAATGTTGACGATAAACGTATTGAAAAATACATATTAAATTTAAAGGAAAAAATAATTGTTTATTCAGGATATGGTGGAAAAATAGTAAAGAGCGATAATATTTTGAAAAATAAGTACTTATTACATTCTCATACAGGAAAATTACCTGAATACAAAGGAAGTACTACAATTTTTTATTCTTTGTTAAAAGAAAAAAAAATTTATTGCACAACTTTTATAATGAATTCTAAGATAGATTGTGGAAATATCCTATATATTAAAAATTATCCATTAATTAAAAATAAAAAAAAAATAGAGAACTATGATAACAAAATAAGGGCAAAAAATATTGTACATACACTTCAAAATTTTCAGATTTTAAAAAAACGGTCAAAAAATTATAAAAATAATTATCCTCATTATTATATTATGCATCCGATACTAAGATATATAGCTCTTAAGAAATAATCATTTTTTCTTAATTATAAATGATTTTTGAGATACCTTTATAACATCAAATTTATCCT
>MDTG01406945.1_pt1 | contig 15738 bp, 20 predicted proteins | sample 811421 | NCBI WGS metagenome assembly MDTG01 (sample SAMN05326645, study PRJNA326480) | marine metagenome | isolation source: seawater | place: Pacific Ocean: South East | collected 2011 | reverse complement strand
ATACAGGAGACATACACACAACTATTAAAAATCTCAGCAGGACTTTCTGAGTTTTCTCCTATGGAGAGACTAGAGCATATTGAAAAGACACTCGAGTTGATTGCTAAACAGAAAGTATTTTACTCACGTCTTGCTCTTGCGTCACACAATATATCAGGAGATGAAAACGATGAGGAAGCATCCTATGTTAAAGAAAAGATAGATACATTATCTGCTCAGTATTCGGGAGGATTAAACCTCATGTTAATACTACAACAGATGGAAGATAAACTAAGAGCATGGAAAAAGGAGTTAAAAGATGCCGAATCCTAATCAACTGTGGGAGGACATGACAAAACTAAATGATATCTATGAGGAATTGATGTGGGATGCTGATGATGAATTGGTTTTTACACATGATGGTGAAAAGGTAATAATATACAACAAATCTATAGGTGGACTTGACAAGTCCTAAATAATATGTCATCATAATACGGTGGCAAATACAACAAAACACAACCACAACGGAGAAATACATGTCATTCGCATCGCTTAAGAAAAAGTCTGGAAGTTTTGATAAGCTTACCAAACAGATTGAGAAGATGTCTAAACCTCAGGGCGCAGGACCTGATGAAAGACTCTGGAAACCTGGGGTCGACAAGTCTGGAAACGGTTACGCAGTAGTCCGATTCCTTCCTGAGCCAGAAGGTGAAGACCTACCATGGGCACAAGTATGGAGTCACGCATTCCAAGGTGCAGGAGGTTGGTATATTGAGAATTCACTCACAACATTGGGACAAAAAGACCCTGTTGGAGAATTGAATCGCACTCTTTGGAATTCTGGTCTTGACCAAGACAAAGAGACTGCACGTAAACAGAAAAGAAAACTGTCTTACTACAGTAATGTCTACGTCATTAAAGACCAACTCAACCCAGATAATGAAGGAAAGGTCTTCCTATACAAGTATGGCAAGAAGATACATGATAAGATTGTGAGTTCTATGCAACCTCAATTCGAGGATGAAGAACCTATCAACCCCTTTGACCTTTGGAAAGGTGCAGATTTCCGCATCAAGATTCAAACCATTGGTGGTTACTGGAATTATGATAAGTCTGATTTTGCACCTGTATCCACACTTGGAGGTTTTGATGATGCTAAGTTGGAAGAAATTTGGAAGTCACAACACTCTCTCAAAGAGTTTACTGACCCTGCCAACTTCAAATCATATGAGCAATTAGAAGAGAGACTCAACCTTGTGTTGAATAAGTCTGCTCGTCCTAAAGTCCGCTCATTTGAGGGAGAAGAAGATGAAGCAGTGTACGCTGAAGAAACTGTCACACAACCTTCCACACCTAGTGGATTTGGTGATAAAGTTAAAGAGTTAAGTCAGACTTCTAGTAGTCCTGACCTTGACTACTTTGCATCACTTGCCGAAAACGATTAATGAAAATACTGGTTGCTTTACTCGCATCATTATCTGTTGCACCCGCAGCAGAGGCACTTACTTGGAAGGAATTCTGGGAGCCATTTGTTGAGTATAGCAACCATTATCATCATGAGGTATATCATTACCATGACCATGAATACCACCCACCTAGAAGGTGGTGTTGGGAAGAGAGGTATATTAAGGAAAAGGTATACATCCCAGGTCATTGGGGACATGATGGTTTCTATCATCATAGTTTTTACGACACCCGCACTACTATTAAAAAAGTACGTGTAAGGTGTAGATATTAGACCTCATATATTATTTCACTTTTGATTTAAAAAAAGGTCGAAAAAAAACTCGGGGTATTTTTTGCTCTGTAGGGTTTTTCAAAATAATTTAATCATGACACATTATAGACCGTATTCTGACGAGTGGCACAGACAGCGTTATCTCGAAGAAGCACTTGATAAATACTTAGACGCATATGTTGACAATGAAGTAATTCTTGCCGACATACACGAAATTTTGCAATCTCGCTCAAACGCTGCAAAAGCAGAATATGAGAAAGTAACAGAATTAGACTCAAAACTCCGCATAGATTAATATGCTATCAACCCAATATCGTCTTCGATTGGAGAAGATTTGCAATTTGATTGCTAACGGTGAATCTGTAGATTTATCTGATATGATTTGGGCAGAAAAATTATGTAAAGCAAATACCTCAGCGTCCGATATGATGCGAAAAGCACGATATCGAGCGTTAAATCCTGATATGCAGGAAGGAGGGACAGACGATTTTCTGAATAGGATGGGGTTAGGAGACCCCGACCCATCCAACTATAAAAAGGGGTTTGACAGTGCAGAAGATATTACACAATGGTTTAATCGCAAAAAACCTGACGATTGGAGACAACGTGACTAAAACAACAGAATCTTACGAGCAATTAATTCAACGTTTTACAAAACGCACAATGCAACTCTCATCAAGAAATGCAGAGTTAAAAGCAGCATATGATGAATATGTTAAAAACGAGAATGACCTAAAACGATTAGAAGGGTCATTACAAGCAATAGAATATGTTGCATATGGAAAAATGCCTGGGGATGGTAATCATGACAAGTTTAAAGACCATACACCAGACGCATACAAAAAAATGATTCCTGAGAGATACTAATATGATTTTTTGGATTGGATTTACCCTTATGGTATTAAATGAGGGATTTGTCATGATGAGACATGTATCACCCTTTTTTGATAATTTAAGAAAAAAGGTAATTAAGAGATTGGGTGATAAAAGATGGTATAGACTACATGGCACTCTAGATTATACATGGATATTCCTTGTTACAATAGGCATTATCGTATATCCTAACAGACTATTCCATATTGGAGCAGTTGTTGCATTTTGGGTTGGGTCTTATTGTGTATTTTATCTACCTAGAAAGATTTTTAACTCAGTAACTAAAATTAAAAAGAATTAAGGATAACTTTGTCCTCCTCCCGATTTACCATTACTCTGTCCATATCCACCGCCATAGCCACCGTATCCTCCCTGAGAACCACCACCGCTACTGCTACTTCCGCTAGACCCACTACTACCGCTACCGCTAGACCCACTACTGCTGCTACCGCTACTACTACTTCCGCTAGATGAAGAAGACCCACTAGAGCTACTCTGTGATGATTCTTCTGAAGATGAGGAGTCGTAGTTTGTTTGTGTACCGACGTTTGTTTCTTCAGTCACAGTTGTGCTACCATCAGCAAGTTGTTGTCCTTGCTCAATAGTTGCACCTGTGGTATCAACGGTAATATTTCCAAAGTCTTGTTGGACTGCAAAGTCAATAGATGATGTTTGACCGATATTTGTAGAGTATGTGGGTTTAACAGGAATGAAGTTTTCTCTGATTGCATCCGTAGTTTTCTTAACACCTGTTTCATCATCAACCTCACGTGAATCTGAATACTCAACGAGTGATTGAAACTCTTCAAGAAATGTTGACAGATATGGTTGCCTTAAGAGGTATATATTCCTTTTAAAGTCATTTTTCTTTGATTCAAACTCATAGTTAGTGACTTCATGAATTAGGTCATCAGTTGGCACTGTTGTCCCATCAGCACGTGTGTATGTGAAATTATTAGGTATTTGTAGTCCTCCTTTCAATATAATATTTCCTTTAGTATCCTTTACAGGAAGAGTTTCATAGTGATGGACATCCTCTGGACTACTATATGTGGAAAGACAATACTTATATAATTCATCCTCAGTCATAGGCCATTCATCATATATGTTAGTTACATTATTTGTCATTAATACCACCCAATCATATTGAGGGTCACCATAAAACTTCTCACTAACATTGTCAGGTCTTTCGTTGTTTCCAATAGTGTATTGAGTGAATCCAGTGACTAAACCTTTGATATCATCTCTTACTTTAACTCTACGGAATAGATTCTTTACTCTTACAAATGGGTCAACATTATTCTGACGATAAGTTGCTGTCCTTACCATCACATCTGGAAGGTATGAAAAGTAATTACTCATGATGGTCTCCCTTTACTATCATGTCCATAACTCTCTCGAGTGAGAAGAGATGTCTCCTTGAATGATAAACTCAAGTTATATGCTACAGGACCATAATCATATGTGTCATCCTGTTTGTCTGCTGATTTTAAAGATGCATAAGGTCCGTATGGTGCTAAATCCACTTCCATGTTTGCTAATATCATTTTTGATGGGAATTGCATAATTTGCTGCAACACACCTTTTTGATTACTTCCACTAGAGGGAAATAATAATTCTGCATCCTCATTAGTGACTAACCTTACAATTTCTACTCTAAAGTAATCAGGTATGGTTAACCAATGACTTCCATCTCTACCTGGGAGCATAGAAACACGAAATGTCTTTATTATATCTAAAATAATCTCTACATCACTTGGATTTTTAGGTGCAAATATAAAATCAAACTTATGGTCTCTAAACTCCATACCTTGAAATACAGTTTCTTCGTATGGATTGAATACTTTACCTGTTGCTAATGCTGCTAAGTCTTGTCCTTGTATATTACTTCCTCCTCCCGCAACTTGTAGTGCCCTATTAATAGCCTGCGCACCAAGATTAAATCCTGCAGTGGGTATAGCAGCCTTAGCGATTTTATCCATTGACTCGCCAATATTATCGGTGTTTAAACCTCCGTCACCAATCATATCTGTGGCAGCTGCTATTGCCGACCCACCTAGAGGTCCTAACTTTACACCATTATATTTTGCTTGATATCCTTCTCTAAGTTTATTTGGCAAATATAGATATATACTTTTCTTTACTGTATCAGTCTGGACGTTATTATTTTTGAGATAGTTATAACTACTGTTATTACCCTCTTTGGGGTCATAAATAGTAATCTTAAGGTAGTCTACTACCTCAGTGCTTTTTCTTTTATCTCTAGTTATAGAGTCTTGAGCACCTCGAGAATTAGCACCATAAGGTTTAGAACGAGGAAACACAAGGGTTTCCATGCCACTTCCTTGAGTGCTGTTGCTAACTATATTGTAGCTTCCTATCGCCATTTTGTTATTTATGTCTTATTCGGGAAAATACAAACCAACAAACAAATTCAAATACAAGGGAGACCCGACTAATATTATTTATAGGAGTTTATGGGAAAGAAAGTTTATGGTTTGGTGTGATAAGAATGAAAATGTAATAGAGTGGGGAAGTGAAGAGATTATTATACCTTATATAAGTCCTGTTGATAGAAAAATTCATCGTTATTTTCCCGATTTTTATGTCAGAGCAAGGACTAAGAGTGGTAAAACGGAAAAGTTTGTTATTGAGGTCAAACCCAGTAAACAGACTGCACCTCCTAAAAAACAACGCAGAGTTACAAGAAAATATCTAACAGAAGTTAAAACCTACGCTGTAAATGAAGCAAAATGGAAAGCAGCGATTGAATATTGCAAAGACCGTCGTATGCAATTTAAGATACTTACCGAGTTTGAATTAAAAGTATGACTATTTTTTCAGATATAAAAGAGTCTACACAAGGTAAAACTAAGTCAAAAGACTGGTATCGTGGTGAGTTATTGAGTAAACTAGAGCCAGTCTCTGGAATACTTGCTGTAGGTGACATTGTATTTTACCAATATGCAGCACAAACAGAACTTCTACCCTTCTTCGATACATATCCTATGACACTCATCAGTGACGTAGATTTCAATAAACGTCAATTTTCTGGTGGTAATTTACATTATTTACGTCCATCAGTAAGACAAGGAGTAGCATCTTCGTGGTCATCAGGCACACAAGCATTTCCTAAGCGATGTTACCATAAATACTTTATGTCAAGTGCCACAAACATGTACATAGTCCCTAAGGAGGAGCTTAAAAACTTTGTGCCACTACCCATAGAGCAATTTGTTAGGGATGTTATGGGTAGATATGTTGAAATTCCTAGTAGTTTTATATGGAGTAGAGTTTAATGTCAGCTAATTCATTCAGAGCGTTTCAAGACTACTTATCTTCGGGTTATAAAGCACCATCGAAGTCAAATCTTTTTGAGCTAATGATACCTGTTCCTCCATGTGTTGCGTTAGAGGATGAAAGTTTCATTACTAATAGAGGAGCACAAGAGCATTACGATTCTATTAATTATCTCGCAAGTAGTGTAACTGTACCTGGTAGAAGAGTTACTACCAGTGAGGTAAGAGACGTCGGTGTGTCACGTAAATATGCTACTAACACTGCATTTGGTGACTTACAGGTAGAATTTCTAGTAACAAAAGACCAATATCATCGTGATTTCTTTGAGCAATGGATGTTAAGCACTGCACCAGACCAAGAAAATAGAGCAGGATTTTACGAACAATACACAACTACAATAAATGTGCTAAAATGGGAGAACGCGTCAAACGTGTTATACAAACCACCTGTCACTGTTTTTGGCAAAGAAGTTGGCACTACAAGATTGAATCGCTCATCTGCAGTATGGCAGATGTATGGTGCATTCCCATATGATATGTCCGAACAGTCATTTAACAACGGACCTACTGACTTAGTCAAACTTAATGTGGGATTCTACTTTGAAAGATATAGATTTGACAGAATAGGTAACAATACAGTAAAATTTGGTAGTAACATAAGTGATACTACTGTTAACAGTATTACCGACGTGGCAAGTAAGTTAGGATTTGTATTAGACCAAAAAGACGTAGCTAGAGTAGGTATTTAAGTTACTCGTCTAAATACTTAACATATAATTAGTTATCATGCCTTTACCTAAATTATCGATACCTGAGTATGAATTGGAAATGCCTATCACAGGCAAAAAAGTATCATACCGACCTTTCTTAGTGAAAGAGGAGAAATTGCTTTATCTTGCAATGGAGTCTCAAGACAACAAGCAAATGATAAAAGCAGTTAAAACTATTATCAAAAACTGCACTAACTTAAAAACAGGAGTTGACAAACTCGCTACTTTCGAGATTGAATATATTTTCCTCCGTATTAGAGCAAAAGCAGTTGGTGAAATCAGTGAGTTTAAAATGACTGCACCTGATGATGAGAAGACTCAAATTGAAGTCCAAGTGCCTTTAGAGCAAGTTGAAGTACTTGTCCCAGAGAATCACACTAATAAGATTTTATTAGATGGTAATGTTGGTGTCATCATGAAGTATCCTTCATTAGATGCGTTTATCCAACAAAACATGAGTGATAATCCTACTGTTGAGGACATTTTTGAGTTAGCAGCAGGGTGTATTGACCAAGTATATGATGCAGAAGAGGTTTATGATACATTCACTCACAAAGAAGCACTAGAGTTTTTAGAGAATCTTAATTCTGACCAGTTTGCAAAGATACAAGGATTTTTTGAAACTATGCCTAAACTATCTCATACTCTTGAGGTATGGAATCCCAAGACCAACGTAAAAAGTGAAGTAGTTTTAGAAGGGTTAGCGTCTTTTTTCGAGTAGCGTTAATGCATGACAGTCTTGAAAATTATTACAAGACTAACTTCGCATTGATGCAACATCATAAGTATTCTTTAACTGAGTTGGAGAATATGATTCCTTGGGAGCGTGATGTTTATGTTAATCTCTTAATGGCATTCATTCAAGAGGAAGAGCGTAGGCAGAAGTCAGAAGAAAACAAAAACCGTATGTCCCTATAATGACAGCTAAACTAAGAAAGTTTGTCAAAGTCAAATCATTCACTGCGAAGACAGATGTGGGTGTAGGTTTTAACGTTCTTAGAAGAGCAATTAATCGCACAGGGACTACACTAGATAATGTCGGAGAAAGTGTATATACACAGAAAACCTTACAGAAATTTCAAGCAGACTATCTTTCAGATAGTTTTGTTAAACAGATAACCATTGTCAAAAAAGGCACTAAGCAAAAGAATACATTTTTTAAAAACTTCACTAAACGTCTCAAAAGAATGTTTAGGGTCAAAAAAAGACAAAAAGCAGAGGATGCAGCAGAGAGAGGTATAAAAGAAGGAAATAAAGAATCAGACAAGTTAATATCAAAAATTGGTAAACCAATAAAGAAAACTTTAGGATTTTTTTCAAGCACTCTAGGCACAATAATTAAATATTTTGCCATGTTTGGTGCACTGAAATGGATAACTCAAGGAGATAATGTAAAAAAATTAGCAAAACTGGGTCGACTTGTGATTGCTATGGGGAAGTTTGCATTTAAAATAGTAGAATTTGGTGTTGGTGGTGTGTTGAGTGGTCTGACCAATTTAGTTGGTGACCTAAGTGATAAAAATATGGTTGAGAGAGGAATGCGCAGATTTCTTGGTGTATTCCAGTTAATTGGTGGTCTTGCTGCATTGAGGACAGCTCAGTATCTTGTCATGCCATGGAAATTGTTAAAGGATGTCAAGGCAATTAATGGTATTTTTACCAAAACTGCGATGACTACAGAAGAAGTAAAGGCATCACAAAAAGCAAGATTGAATGGATATAGAGATAAGAAAACAGGAGTAATATACTCAGAGAAAGAATATAAAGCAATGAAGAATTCTTCACGAAGAGCAGATGCTAAACGTGCAAGAAATGCGGGTAAGGGATTCAAATCTGATTTGTATTCAAATCAGTTTGATGATAGATTTCAGAAAAATTATTCTCCTCAAAGAAAAACTAGACTACAAAGATTACAACAAAAAGGTAGAATCGCTAAGAAGAAAACACTTAGAGGAGTTGGTAAGTTTGCTAAAGCAAACCCTGCAAAGGTAACTGGTGCTCTTAGTGTACTTGGTGGTGGATTAAGAATAGCAAGTGGATTAGCAGGAGGAGAGGAAGCAGGGCAAGCAATCGGTGCGGGTATAGGACAAGCAGCTGGTGGTATAGCTGGTGCTGCAGCATTAACAGCAGTTGCACCTTTCTTAGGACCTTTTGCACCTATGATTGGTAGTGCAATAGGTGGTTTCTTAGGTGAATGGGTAGGAAAAACATTCGGTAAGATAGCACAACCTATATTTGAGCCCATAGGTAGAGCATTTAAGATGTATTTTAAGTTGGCAATGGATATAACTAAACCATTCAGAGAAAATCTAGGACCTTTGTTGGGAGCGTTATTTGAGGTTATAGGTGGAATAGGTCAGATGATATTTAAGGGTTTACAACCATTATTAAATTTTACTGGTTTTGTATTGAAGTTAGCTGGAGGTGTATTGGCAGAAACAGTAGCAGCAGTAATTAATAATGTTAAACGATTATTAAATCCCAAGAGTGTGATAGCGGGTATCGCTGATGCAGTTACTTTTAATGCATTTGATTTCGATAGGATGCAATCAGAAGAGGGTAGTAAGGCATGGTGGGACCCAGCTGGAGTCTTTACTGGTAAAGATAAAAAAGCAGAGGGTGGTTTTATAGAAGGAAATTTTCTTAATGGTATAACTAAGTCTTCAAATTATGTCACACCAAAATTTGACGAGGGTGGAGAATATAGTATGGGATATAGAATGGGACAAATATTCCCAGACCAGTTGGTTTATAGTTACGAGAAATTCCTTAGTAAGTCCACACAAACATTAAGAAATAATGAATTAGTCAAAGAAACTAACAGCGAAGAATTTATTGAGTATGGTGGGTCTATTGGAATAGATGATTTAATAGAGCATAAAAAACAATTACTATCTCATCCTTTACTAAAATCATTCAAAATAGCAGACATTATAAACGGTACAACAGGTTTAACACCAGAGGTATTGTATCCTATTCTTATGAATAGTGATGCTCAGAAAGCAACTAATAAGAAAATAGAAGAAGCAATAAAAGCAGACGTTAAAAAAATGGAGAAGAAGTTTGGCAAAGGAAATGGATGGAGTTGGGTTGATGAATCTTTCTCAAAAGGTGGTGAGATAGAAAAAGTTGGTAAATGGGTGATGAATACACCTCATGTAAAAGCTATAAAGAATTTAACTAAACTGATTGTGCCTCAAGAGGAGAGACGAGAAAAATTTATGAATGCATTGTCTAATTCAATATCAAAAGTAAAAGATACTGCTAGGAATGTAGTAACGAGTGGTTTTGATAGAGTTAGAGATTATATAATAGAACCTGCAACTTCTACACAAGCAAGAATAGTAAAAGGTGAGTCTAACATCTTGGCAAAGGCACAAAGAGATGCCGATGAGGAGTTAGAAACTGAGTTACTTGTAATTACACAGAATATTACTCAACCAGTAATAAATACTATTAGTAGTACTCCACCGAAATTCGTTTACATCAATTCAAAATCTCCAATGTTAACTGAGTTTACATAATGGAAAAAGCACCCGCCACTAGAATCGCAAAACCAGCTCTCTATAAGATGGTATCTTATAAGGGGACAACTGGTGGCACATATAAGGGATTTTCTGCATCTAAAGAAGTTGGATTGATGAAGAAGGACTTCTCAAAGGGATTTACAAGTGTTATATCAGGAATTAACTCTTTAGGCACTTCTTTGAATAGTATAGCTTTAGGCATGTCAGAAGCGACATCCGCTCTAAAAACATCAGTCTCTAAACAAATACAAAATGCTAATAAAGTAGTACAGATACAAGAGAAAGCACTTGAAGAAGATAAAGATAGAGAAAAAAGAAAGATAGCAGACGAAGCAAGAAGACGTAAGTTACAACAAAGAGACGACGCAGAAGATAAATCAGAGGAAGGAGAACCTTCCTTAATGAAAAAAATAAGTAACCAATTTGAAGAAGGGACTAAAAAATCTTTTGGTGGTTTGTTTTCTGGACTATTACGGTTTTCTGGATTTTTATTCAAAGCAATGATTGGATTTGCTGCATTGAAATGGATAGCTAAAAATCCAGACTCAGTGCAACGTCTTGCAGAAACGATGGCAAAATTTGGTAAGTTTATACTCAATGTGTCTTCATTCCTAGCAGGTTCTGCTTTAGAAGGATTACTCAAGTTTTTAGAAAACCCTATTAGTCTTAAAGGTTTATTTGGGTCATTACAGTTTATAGCGTCGTTAGCACCTCTTCTTGTATCTCTTGCATTCCTTAAAAATCCTGTAGGCACAGTGCGTGGAGTTGCTTGGTTAATATCAACTTTAGGTAAATCCATATCTGGCATAATGAAAGGCATGAAAGGTATGGATAAAATGCGTGTATTTGCACGCAATAAATTTGCAAAACTGGGATTAGGTTTAGGCACTGGTGTAGTAGCATTTACAGCATCTATGGCGAGTGGTGCAGATGCAGTAGAAGCAGTAGGAGCAGGAGTTGGTGCAACTGGTGGTGCTATGATAGGTCAGACAGTAGGTAATGCTATTGCTGGTCCTGTAGGTGGTGCTTTATTGGGAGCAGCAGGAGGATTCTTAGGAGGAAAGGCAGGAGCAAGCGTCGGTAAGATGTTGAAACCTCTAACTGAACCTATAGGAAGATTCTTCAGTATGGTTGGTGAATCATTTAACGCTATTGTAAAACCAATAGGGGATGCTATGGGTGGTCTTTTTCAAGCGTTAGGTGATATCATGAATGGTATTTTAGATTTCATTCAACCACATATGCCATTGATTACTAAGATATTGCAGATTGGTATAACTACACTCTTCGGACCTCTCTTCTTAGGTATGAAAGCATTGACAGCAGTGTTGAGATTTTTTGCTCCGAAAGGTAGTGATGACATCCCAGAAGAAAAGAAAACCAATACAAAAACTGAAAGGGTATCAAAAACATATAATATGCCCAATAATGATGTCACCGTTACTCTTCAAGATGGCACGGTGTTAAAGCCAGGTGATGAAGGGCATCTTGAGGCATTAGAAAAAATGCGAGCAATGATGATTGACTCAGGTGCAGTCACACCTATGGCAGAGGGTGGAAAATTACCTAAGAAAAGTAAAGGTGGTTGGATTAGCGGTCCTATGTCAGGTTACCCTGTATCACTAACTGGTAAAGGTATTGACTTCATCGGACATGGCACTGAGTGGGTTGGTATGAAAAAGTTTGCACGTGGTGGTGCATTTGTTGTGCCATTTGACACTCCTGCAACTAAAAAAGATAGTAACTTAACCTCAAGAAGATTCCGTGAAGCGATGGATGGTGGGTATCAACTTCCATCTTTATTTGAAGGTGGTAGAGTAGAACCAGACCAGTTAGTTGGTGGATATACAGACATTACAAGTAAAACGGATGCTGATGGAAATGTAACAAAGAGCAAAGATAAAGCAATATATGCTATTGATATCAACCATCTTTACAAACACAGGAGACAAATAGAAAGACAGTTACCAGATGGTGCAACAGTAGAGGATATTATTAACAGTAAACCTATTAATATAGACTCAAGAAAACTCGATAGGATTTTAGCTTCTAGTGATGCACAAAAAGCAACTAAACTAAGAATGAGGGCAGAAAATCTAAAAAACCTTCCAAAAACATTGAAAAATATGACAGCATTAGAAGGGTTTAAAACTCAGAGAGAAGTAATGTCTTCCGTATTTAATAAAATCTCAGGAGTAAAAGAAAATATAGGTGACTTTATTAATGATGCTAAACTGGCATTCATTGATATGAAAAATGAGAGAAGAAAAGAAAGAAATAAAGTAATTACCGCACCTCCTACTACTGCACCACCTATCATGTCAGGTGGTGGAGGAGGAAGCGGGCAAGTTGTACCTATCGTAAGTAAAGAAGATAGGGAAGCTGACCCTTATCTTATAAGTAGATTTGGATTAGTTTCTGAATTTAATGGCGATCCAGCAGACTTAATGTAATGGCAGATAGAAAATCACGTCTATTTCAATTAAACAACATGGAAATTGAAACCTCCAATGGAGAGAGGTATGATTTCAGAGATATGATGTTGGAAATGAATTATATGGAATCTATTGATTCTCCTTTTCTACGTTGTGACTTGACTATTTTAGATGCAATAGATTTTAACAAATTACTAATAGGTGGTGAGAAAATATTCATAAATCTAGTCACAAATAGTAGTGGCAATAGACCTATAAATTTAACAATGCGTGTATTTAAGATAGGTAGTTTGATAAAACAAGAGAGAGGACAAATGTATATTTTACATTGTGTATCTCCAGAAGCATACACAAATGAAATGAATAAGGTATTTAAACCATTCGGACCTATCGGAAAGAATCAGGAAAATATCCCTAAACTAATCTGTAGTGATTATCTCAAAGCACCAAAGAAAAAACTTAAAAACAGGAATTTTGAAAATCATTCTAAGATATCATTCATATCTCCAAACTGGAGACCAGTAGAAGCAATATCATATATGTCTGATAAAGTTACACGTATTGAGGGTAAGGGCACTGGAAAAGCATCTAAAAAACAATCTGGTTTTCTATTCTTTGAAAATAGATATGGATTTAATTTTAAATCACTAGATTCATTGTGCTTAGGTAGTGGCATACCCGAAGACGAAGATATATTTGAATACACGTATATACAGCAGGGTAACGACCCACCCGCTAACGGTGCATATGTTATCGAAGGCATATCTTACCCTGACAGAGCCAACCATCTCAGAAACATGAGAATGGGGACATTTAAAACAGTGAGTCTTAGTGTTTCATTGCCATCCCCTACAAATTCACATGCCACTGATTCTGGCTCATCTGAAAAGACTGCCCCTGCAGGGACTATAAATGCCCCTAAGGAATTATCTTATGTGCAAGTGTTTTCAAAGGCAGACACTATACATAAAAGAAAACCTTATGAATTGCCTACAGACCTAGATGCATTCAAGGGTGCTACTAGGATTAAGTATAGAGCATTACCTGGGTTGAAGAATCAAAACACTAAGAGTGACCCTCAAAATGGCACAGATTCTGATACGGACACAATGGCGGTTGCGGAATATGCTGCAGCACGCTATAATCTACTACAGGCAGTGCAATTAACTATCACTGTACCTGGAAATTCTGCATTAACAGCAGGGTCTCTTATTAAGATAAGAATACCCGCATCAAGTGAGAGAAACAGAGCAGTTAAAGAAGACCTACGATTTAGTGGGAAATATTTAATATCTGGTGTAACTCACAAATTTAAGTCAGACGGTTTAACTAGCGTTTTGACTTTAACTAGAGATTCGGTTATGAAAGACACTTACTAAAGGTAACGAATATGGAATCCATAGAAAAACACATTGAGCACGATAAAAAAATCGCAGATGACCCACTAGCAAATCCTGCAGCACGCAGACATGCTAAGGTGGAGTTAGATGAATTAGTATCATATGCGATTAATCACAAAGAGGAGATTGCAGCAGGCGACCATCATGACCCTAATGCACTTGAATTATTTTGTGACCAACATCCTGATGAGCCTGAGTGCCTAGTATACGACGACTAATGGCACATCGTAAAAGGACAAACAAACTGAAGAATCCTCCTTCAAAGTGGAAGCAGGATTTGCTTGAAAAGGGTCCTAAGAGCTGGACACAAGCACTATATTATGCTAAACTTAAAAGATTGCATGATGATATAAAAAATGCTGAATAATTGGGAAGACCTTATTCAAGGACACTACCGAAACCAACGTCAGGCAATGTCAAACCCTGCCAAATGGCCACAGGTTGACATTAGAATCTGGAAGACTGGTAGTGGTATCTTTGAATCTAAATCATGGTATAAGTATAAGGGTGAAGACAACCCCTATAACTGGTTGCGTTATAGGGTAACTGGTATGGCAGAAGATTATGTAAAAACAGAAATCTTCAATTTAATACACAACACAGACTCGTGCCCCTTCTATTGGAAGTGGTCTGACGGTTGGTGGTCTGGTACTACGCTAGATGACTGTATTGTCAGAGGACATAGGATGGTTTCTACAGTCAGATTTAATGGATTTGACTATAGGTCACAGGATGTAGGATATAATATTGAGACGAATGAGCAAGCGTGGGGCAAACCTAAGGAAGAGGGCGAGTTTCAATTTGTTGCTATAAATAACTAAAACATTAATAAGATGAGAACAAGGTCTGACTTTCTAGGAAGAGACGGTTACACGTGGTGGGTTGGAGAAGTAGAGTCTAATAAAGACCCCTCCGAGCTTGGTCGTGTACGAGTTAGAGTGCTTGGGTGGTATACTGGTAGTAATGATAAGGAGACATATACAAAAGAATTACCCACAAAATCATTACCTTGGGCAAGTGTATTACTCCCAACTGACAAAGCACAGACAAAAAACGTAGGTACAACCTGTGAATTGCAGCCAGGTGCATGGGTTTTAGGATTCTTCTTAGATGGTGATGAAGCACAGTTACCTTGTGTATTAGGTGCGTTTAGAGGATTTCAAGATAAAGAGAGTGATAAGAAAACTACTGTTGCTGATGGTGCAGAAGGTGTAGACAGTCCTCCTGTCGTCAAAGATATGACAGGTCAGGAAAGAAATGAAGGCAACCCATTTACTAAGAATCAAACACTTACACCATCAGGTCCTAGTGGTGGCACTGAAGAGTCGCGAGGTGTTATATCAACTGCAGAGGAAACTCTCCCAGGAAATGTAGTTACCAACCCAATTAAACCACCAGTAAATGCAAACTCTATTCCTGATGGAGTTGGCGGACCTGGTGGAGAGGGATTTGAAATAGATTTAGAGCGTATGATGACAAGTCTTGGTGAAATGTCATCATCATTAGCAAGAGTTGAGGGTGGATTAGTTTCCCTTGCCACTGGTAATAAAATTGCAGGAGATAAGATAAAAGAGCATTTAGGAAGGATAGCTAACTTTTTATCTGGTGGTATTGCAGGCATCCTTGCACCATTAAAAGAATTATTAGCAAAAATAATTGCAGAAGTTATTAATGCTTTAGTTAAAATTGTATCTAAATTTATTCCATTAGCTGTTAT
>MDTG01129612.1_pt1 | contig 15738 bp, 16 predicted proteins | sample 811421 | NCBI WGS metagenome assembly MDTG01 (sample SAMN05326645, study PRJNA326480) | marine metagenome | isolation source: seawater | place: Pacific Ocean: South East | collected 2011 | reverse complement strand
TGGAGTCTCCGTGGACTGAACGACTGTTTACATGCAAAAGGCCAGGGATCAAGCAAAGAAGGAAAATTGATTGCACAGAGCCTCGCACTCGCCGAGGCCCGCGCCGATAGGGTCGTCAGCGCATCATGCTTTTGTGCTCAAGCGGCGCAATAGTTTGTCAAATGTGAGGAAGTATACATAGGTACAGTAAAAACGAATTCACACTTTGTCCGCACACCAGCAGATAGTGCTTTGCGAAAGCAATATCTGCTTCCTCGATGAGAAGTGGTAAACAAAATTACCTCCGAATGAGTTCACGCTCCCTTTCATCGGGCAGTGCTACTCGACTGAAGTGATAAAGCACAATAGGCCTGCCGTTGGTCCATTTCTGAAAGACGCGCCACTAATCAACCGACCAACTAGCTTCCCCTTAACGGACTTTCATGCTTCATACAGTATCTTGTCGGTTAGTAGTCCATGGGGTAAACCAAGCTCAATCGAGGCTCTCGTAAGTCATTTTTTGATTTCCTATGGGTCTTGCGCCAAGCCAGCGTGTCCAATTGCATAGATTTGGAATGTCACAGAGAGCTTAGGCCTACTTATGAGGCTTCCCAAGTTGCTGATGATTTTTCTAGCTATTGCTCCAGTCTTTGCCATTATCATGATGGGCTATGGTTTGCGTCGCTGTGGCATTCCTTCGATTGAGTTTTGGAACTTTAATGACTGGCTGGTTTATCGGGTGCTAATGCCGGCGCTGTTTTTTGCCAAAATTTCTGCCGGTGACCTAAGTGGAGGTCTGGGTGATTATGGATTCCTGCTATATGTCGGTTTCTTTGCTGCGATATTATTTGGTTGGCTTCTGGGGCAAGGAATTCAGGCTCCGCAAGCTAGCTCTCTTATTCAAGGGAGCGCGCGGTTCAACACTTTTATCGGCCTTGCCATAGCCGAGGCCGTTTACGGGGTGAAGGGATTGCAGCTCGCGGTGCTTGGCTCGGCCCTTTTGGTGCCAATCGTGAACGTTACGGTTGTCACTTTGATGGCTCGCCAGTTGGGCGGTGGCCGGAAATCGATTATGGTTGGGCTGATAAAGAACCCTCTGATCCTGAGTATTTGCGCTGGAGCGCTGTTTAACCTTGCTGGTTTAGGCGAGGTACCAGTGTTGCATGAAATCGCCCATATTCTTGGTAGTGCGGCGCTACCAATCATGCTGTTGTGTGTTGGAGCGAATCTCAAACTTCGTGGTCTGAGTGGATCGAAAAAGATCATTGGCTTTTCAATGATTGGCAAGTTTCTGATCAATCCGACTGCAGTTATCTTCGCTGCAATTGCCCTTAATTGTGATCCTTTGGTGGTTCAGGTTGCCCTTATCTTTGCAGCGCTGCCAACAGGCGCAGCCAGCTACACCCTCGCAAGGGAGATGCGGGGTGACGCGCCCCTGATGGCTGCAATCATTACAACGCAAACCCTGCTTAGCTTTGTCACATTGCCCCTAACGCTACTTATGGGGCAGGCGGCGTTCGCCTTTAATTGACTTGAATCCACTCAGGTGTATTTAGAGTAGTGGAGGCTCGTAAGTACTGAAAAAATATAGCTTAAAAGATTATCAACGCTGCCCAAAAAAAGGTCCAAGATCTGTTGATATGTGGGCATAATGACAATGAAGAGCAACACAACAATTGACCTAAAGCACTTCCTCAAACATGAGATGAGAATGTTACGTGCATAATCTTATTGGAGATATAGCTATGAGTTCACCGATCAAGCAACTAGTAATTGATTACTTTTCCTTTGTTGATAATGAAGAACTCACGTCAATACTGCAGCTAATGTCGCCAGAATGCGTGTTTTACGTCGAAACACACTGTGTGAAACTGAGCGGCCGTGCAGAGATAAGTGCGATGTTTCGTAGGCTTTGGGATAATCATCAGTGGGTTAAACATGATCAGTTTAACTGGGTTGAGGGATCTGAGGGCGATGACATAGCTGTCCGCTTCAGCGTTACCAATAAACTCAACAATGGCAAGATAGTTAATAAATCAAACTGCAACTTCTTTACCGTGGAGCAAGGTTTATTCTCTGAGATACGTGTTTACATGGCTGGGGAAAACACACTCAACTCACATGATTAGCCCTCAAAAATTTGGCTCTGTGTAAAAAGTCATAGGCTTCAATCTGGCGATCAGTGCCGGAGCATCAGTAGGTCAAATTGGGCCCATGTACACGTATACTTAATCCCAAGTAAGCAGTAGTCTTGAGTTCAAAATTTGCTCAACCTAGCCGCTGCCGCTTCGTATAAAAAAAGCAACTAAAACAGAGCCTCTTTAGCAAGAACTAGACTGTACGCTTCAAACGAACTTTATTTAATAGTGCCGCCTTGCTAGTTGTTGCTCAGGTGTCATTTTAAGACCACGATCATACTGAGATATTTTGAAGAGCCAAAAGTGAAAGCATCTATTGAAGCCGTACAGCACAAACCGTGGAACATCTTAATGAAGAATCTAGCGCCATTTATAGCAGCACTGTTCGTTACTTTTGTTGGTGCGGCCGCACAGGCAACCCCCCTAAACCAATGGAGGGTTTCCTGCGGCGTAGACAAAGGTTCCATCCAGAAAAGGGGTAAAACCCGCATATTTAAAACCAGTAGCAATCATTGCACTGGTGGCACGTTTAATCAGCGGGCAGAAATCGCATCTGAAAAGGTCAGCCGAAACCACAAAGGAAAGTACCAATTCACATCGACCATCCATATGACGAACGACAAAAATGAAAAATTCGATATTTTCCAGATGCATGACGGACGAGACGGTTGCGCTCCACCACTCAAGGTCACAGTGCTCAGCAACGGTCGTTTCAAACTAGAAGCAGATTATAAAACTGGGAAAGGAGAATCTTGCGTTCGAGACGTCTTCGCTCAATCGACAAAAAGCAATGTTGTGTTCAAGCGGAATGGCCAACCGCAGCAACTAGACGTATCAGTTGATTTTCTTGGCAAACAACGTTTTTCGGTTCAGGTGTTTCTGGATGGCAAGCTAGCCGCTCAAGGGGAATATTCACCACCCAAAGGCAAAGGTTTTATTACATCCAAGCACTTTTACTTCAAGCACGGTGTATACTCAAAACGCATGTTTGATTACGAGATGATCTCGCAGAACATGTCCGTTAAGCGCATTAAGAAATAATAACTTCCAGATGTATTTAAGCATTCTATTGCTTGCCGCTCGGGCAGTCATAACCTCAATGAAGTGCAATTTATGCTCAATAATCGCTAACGAGAATAGCAAATTCATATATTGTAAAATACCGGTCTCAAACTAACTTTTGTGATTATCGGTCTTATATGTACTCTTAAAGATCGATAACTTGATGTTTTAAATGCCGCACTATCTGCACCTAAGGACATTGTGAGAGGATTATTGATGAAGAACAAAGTCTTGTTAAGCCGGCGGCATTTGTTAGCACTTGCATCTAGTCCTATCTTTGTTGCTTCGTCGGTTGCATTAAGTGACAGCAATTACCCTGAAATTCATGTTGTTAAAAACCCAACATGTGGTTGCTGCAATGCGTGGATAGAGATTTTAAAAGATAAAGGCTTCTATGTTACTTCTGAAGACTGTTCAGGTGGTCTTTTGACTGAGTTCAAAATCGAGAGTGGCATCCCAAACGATATGATGGCCTGTCACACCGCTAAAATTGATGGGTACTTTATCGAAGGACACGTTCCCGCCAACGACATAAAACGCCTCATAACAGACCGCCCTAACGCATTGGGATTAGCCGTGCCAGGGATGCCTTTTGGGTCACCTGGGATGGGACCTGAAGATGAGCGGGAAGCCTTTGACGTTTATCTAATCGGTGTTGATGGCACAACAAAGGTTTTTCAGCATTATCCTAAAGCGGGAGTACTCATTTAATGCAGCGGCTGTGAAGCGAAGTGTAAGGGTGTCAGCCGTCATAAACACGGAGATAGAAATCCAACAGTGTTAGCAATTGGCAATTTAAAGGTCTCCATCTTAATTTGGTTTGAGACATAAGGCTGCAACGGAAGGACTATCATCTTGACTGGCCTCCAATTATTTGAAAGTTTTGAAATATTGATGGACAACCCTCTTCACCCAGCCAATGCCGACATACAGCGATGCCCAAGATGTCAGTCACCGTTGAACACGGTTGTAGTACACGGGCATGAACAGTGTGTTGAATGTAAATCCAACATCTTTGAGTGCTGCTCAGGGGATACGTGTCAGACGGATTACAACTTGAGTGTCGGGTATAAGCGGGGCTGACGCCGTGTATCTCTTGTTACACTGTTATGAGGCTGGAGCAAAGCATTCATGCGTCGAAACATACAAAATAATGAAAACTCTTGTTAAGTCAATTTTTTCTGTTCTACCTCTAATCGATAGCCCTTGCTGATGCGACTGCTGACATGCCTCAGCTGTGGATGAATAATGACTGCAAACTGCTAACAAAACGCTACTCTCTGTCGTTAAATAAAAAATGACAGATCAGGAACGCAACATAATTACCTCAGTCTGGAACGATGTGAGTCTTCGCGAGAAGCTAGAGATTGACCCCTATAGCTTAACGCAAGATGAGCTTATGGCTTTGAAGAGCAATGATCGGCTGGCCAGAAAACTTGAGTGCTTGCTGAAAGATGCTTATATTAGGAAGGCTTTGCTTCAGGCTCGTAAATAATAAGCTTGGGCATCCAATCCCTTTAACTACTTAGACAGCGATAGTAATATGCCTTACGTATTACTTTCTATCCCACACCTCAGCATAAAATCTCGACGGATGTATTTGCCTATCAAAATTGTATGTAATTGAAATTATCCTATAACTGTTAAACCTTACAACTTACGACAGCACATGCTCCTAATTGTGGAACAGCTTTTAAATCTCGCCAGCTCCATAATTATCATTTTTAGTTGGCCAGCAAATGAACTGATCTGAGAACTAAATTTTTCCCTTGGATTCATATTTGGAAACCAACCGAGGTGGATGCACCAACACATGATCGGGCGAGTCCCTATGCGCTTGATTGTTGAACCCTACAGCTAATCATTTTTAACCAGCACATTCCTCACTGTTGTTTGTTGCCATATCATTGAAGGCACCCGGCGGACTGGTGTTGATAAATGCCAATTAGTTTTTCTTACGCTCACTGATATATTCAGATTGTGGCAGAGCGTCGCAGCAGTGATCCACGACAAACTTTTATGCGAATGCTAATTAAAACGAGAGGAGTTCTAATGATACTTGCACTTAAAGAGTTGCCTTCGAGAATACCTGAGTTCTGCGCCAGCCACTGGCTTTTGCGCATTCCCCTAGCTGTAGTCTTCATTCAGCAAGGGTTATCAAAATTTCCGGTTACTGCGGACGATGCGGCAGGCTTTGAGCTACCGTATTTGGTTTGGTGGTTCGTCGCATATGGAGAACTTGGAGCTGGCGTTGGTTTGCTTGTTGCCGCATTTATGTCACTTAAAGCGATATCTCACCTTCCAATGATTTCTGAAGTCAGTGACATGCTTACTCGCTTTAGCGGTATAACAATCTGTTCAATTATGACTGGCGTCATTTGGATTAGTGGACCTGAGAGCTTCATGGATGTAATCCTATACGACAACCTGCATGTCTTTCTTTGGGTAGGCGGACTTTACTTTGCGTTGAGGGGCAACAGAACATAGCGATGGCAATCAATTTTTAAGCATCACAAAACGAGTGATACACTGGTGAAAATCAGTCTAGTAAGAACACAACATCCAGCCGTGCAACGAAAAGCTTTATGAACAGATCGTTGCTCAATTGTCTGGACGACTTCCATTATCTGGGCGACAAAATGACATTAAAAAGACGGCGGAGACTGTAGCCAAGGCTCTGGCCAAGTATAGCGACACACGACATAGCCGAAAAGCGTGTCGTGTGTCGCCTGATTTGGCGGGCGATCATTGGAATGGTGTTTGAAAGAATACTGATAGAGATTAAATTCAACTCACCATTCGCAACGCTTTTGTAACGGCGTTTTCACCAAGCACTTCTACCTGTCCCACATGCTATTTGGGGCCGAAGTAACCCAATAAAATCGCGATCAGCGCTAATAACACCCAAACAGTAAAATATGTGAAGGCCACAGCAAAAAAAACGCAATCATAAGTCTTAGCGCTGCATAAAAAATCGCATCAAATCGAAATTTATAAGGCAGGCATTCACTTAAAGTGCGGGTTTTAAAGCGAGTGAACGACATTTCCTTTCCATACCGTTTTTTGGACGTATGTGTTTCCGATTTCCATGGCATCCATCTTGAAAAGGGATTTATTCAGTACGATAAAATCAGCCCACTTACCGGCTGATAAACTGCCCGTTTCATCACCCATTCCGAGTGACCGTGCGCCATTTGTTGTGAACAATGGCAAAGCTTCAACCAAATTGATTGCTTGATTTTTCGCTAGAGTACCGAAAAAATCTGGATTGCAATTTCTGCGCGTTAGCATGCCAGAAAGGCCAACCCATGGATTGGCGTCGGGTGCAGATGCTGGCCAATCAGAAGCGTATGTCATCTCAGCCCCAGCAGCCAACAGGTCTCTTATGCGATGGGCTTTTTGCATCCGATCTTCTCCCAAAACGGCAACTTGAGCGGGTGTAGCTGCGTTTGGGAACCACAACTTCGGTGACATTTCTGCAATTGCATCTAATTGATTGAAGCGCCCAAGATCCTGATCAGAAACAAAAACTGAGTGAGCAATTTCATGGCGTAGACCGCTGGTACCATTAGCATTTCGAGCAGCTTTGATCGCATCAAGGCCCTTGCGAATGGCATTGTCACCGACGGCATGCATTTTAATGACATACCCGCGACGATCTAGCTCAATCACGGTTTCATTGAGCAGTTTGGGAGCCATCAACAGCGTCGCGTCAGGATCATGGGCGTCGATATCATACCCACTGGAGGCAATATATGGCTTGGAAAAGGACGCAGTATGCCCGGGAGCAACACCGTCAAGGAAGAGCTTGGCAAAGTTTGTTCTGATATTTGTGCTTGCGTATTCCTGGCGCAGTCGATCCATCATCTCAAATGGAACTGGTTCTAATGACATTGGGCTTTGGCGCACAATGTGAGCCGCCATGTGTAAGCTCAGATCCCCCCTTTGATCTGCCGCAAGATAAGCCTGAAGGTCCTCCTCGTATGCCATAGGCTCTTTGAACGCGGTAATGCCCAAACTGTTGAAGTAACGCGTAAACTCACGGGAGGCTTCCGCTAATTGGCTTTGGCTACGTGCCATCAAGGCGCGAACTGACGCTCCTGCAGACTCAGCAAGAACGCCATTTGGTGCCCCACTGCTAGTACGCTCAATCACCCCTCCAGGGATATCAGCTACACCGGGCACCAAACCTGCCAAATCAAGGGCTAGTGAATTGCACCAGAGTATATGCTGGCTGGTGTCCATCAAAATTATTGGGTGAGTTGTAGAGATATTATCCAATACTGTTTTTGGATCACTGCCCATTGCATGACGCATATCCAACCGCCATGGTCCCCCGTGGATAAAGTCCCCGGGTTCAAGCTGCTTTGCTCGGGCCCGCACCGCATCTGTCAACATTTCAAAAGTTGCATTGTAACCGACATAAACATCAAAAAGATCTCGGCAGGCCCCCCAAAGAGCATGGGTGTGGCTCTCAACTAAGCCAGGCATTACAAAATAGCCATATAAATTTGTTGTTTTGGTCCCAGGTCCGACAAGGTTTAAAACCTCCTGATCCGAACCGATAGCAAGGATGCGACCATCTTTTACAGCAAGTGCTTCGACATTGAGCATGCTGGCATCCATTGTTAGGATGTTGCCATTGAAGTATATTTGGTCGGCATAGCCCATTTTTGAATCCTCCTTTTCGTTTTGCTGCTCAGTTTGACACTGCGTTGATAGAATTAAGGCGTCTACGGATGGTTATGGTCTTAACCTTGCCATAATGATCGACAAATGCACGAGCGTCTTCTCTGTCGTAATCTTGGAGGCCTTTGTTGCCACATATCTGAATTCGTATCAAATTGCTCTAACACGCCCGTTCCGATTAAACTTACTTAAGGCGGGTAGGGTGACTTTTTAGCCTGTCTTGGTGACAGAACACTCTTCATTCTGCTACTTTTAAATGAGCTCTGAGATCATCCGTTGGGTCGTAATGGAAACACTCAAACACCAAGAGACTACATAGTGGTCAGAGCTACTGCAGCTGGCTCCAGTATCTATCATCGCGATGGACCAAAGGCGGAGCATACACTAACGTTGAAAATGTACTATTAAAGGGGCTGGTCAGGTGCAATCCAATCGTTAGGCAGGTGGATACTGCCTTAATTAACCCACTTTGACGGCAAAAATTTCTAAAGGTTATGACTATGAATAAGCCAACACTTTTGATCTTATCTCTCGGTGAGTTGAGCACAGCGTTGCTGGAGGCGGTGGCGCGATCCAACCTTTTTGACCGGATTGTGGTTGGAAGTCGGAGTGCGTTAAAGGCTGTCGGGCGCGCTAACAATGCGATCATCGGTGCCGGAATTGAGGGGTATTATCCGAAAATAGAAGGTGTAAAATTCGACATTGATGACCAATCTTTTTCCACCAATTTGCGAAAGATTGATCCGGATCTAATTTTCTCTGCACCCTCACTAATGCCATGGTGGAGGCTAGATAAAACTAATAAAGTATCGTTACCTTTTGCTGGGTATATGTCGCTTCATCTTACCCTGATGTCCAAGTTTCGTGATCGGATTGACGAAGCAAATATACGCGCACGCTGGATTGGGGCCTCTTACCCTGATGTCATCAACCCAATCCTTTCCAGATCTGGATTTGGCCCGCATTGTGGAATTGGTAATGTTCAGGAACCCATACCAAAACTGAAAGCCGGAGTTGCTCGCCAACTGGATTGCCACCCTCAAGAAGTCTGTATCCAACTCGTCGCTCAACATGCCCTTGAGTACCATGTTTTAAATGATAAAACTGGCAAAGAATTTCCTCCCTACTTATTAAAAGCAACGGTAAACGGTCGAGATGAATCAGCCCTAGCCGAGAGCGTATTACGTGAGCCCTTTGCATTTCCCTATGATCTGCATTTCAATCGTGTCACAGCTTCGGCGGGCCTTGTTGCACTTCGGGCACTTTGCTCTTCAACCACATTAGAGATTCATTTGCCTGGCATTAAACAATTTGTGGGCGGGTACCCTGCCAAAGTAAGCAACTCACAAATCGAAATTTATTTGCCACCAGAATGGTCTTTGGATCAGGCAATCGAGGTAAATAATCGTTCCTTAAGGTGGGATGGAATTGAACTCATTGAAAATGATGGAACTGTTATTTTCACAGAAGAGACCCAGAGAGCATTTCACAGACTACTTGGGAAATCGTTTGAACGGTTAAACATATCAAGCGCTGCAGCTCAATCAAGAGAGCTTCTTGCAGCACTTTAAAACTTGTTAATCTTGGAAAAACATAGGTGAAAAAAATGCAAACGACCAAATCTGAACAATATTTCAACCGTTCAATGGAGGTTCTTGTTGAGGGCTGTAGCTCTGCCTCTCGTGGTCCGATGAATTATAAACCTTTTCCGCCCTATATGCGCGAAGGTAAAGGAGCGCGCATTTGGGATGTGGACGACAACGAATTCATCGACTGGCAGCTATCATTTGGGTGTTTGCCGTTGGGCCATGCTCACCCAAAGATTGTAGAAATTGTTCAGGAAAAAGTCGTCGGAGGCACTCATTTTGCAACCGCGCTTGAGGTCGAAGTTGAAACTGCCGAATTGATGGTGAACATGCTTCCGCATGTTGACAAGGTCCGGTTCGCCAATACGGGAACTGAAGCCTGCATGACAGGCGTGCGCATGGCGCGCGGTATCACTGGCAGGCGCAAAGTACTGAAGTTTGAAGGCCATTACCACGGCTGGTATGATGGCCTGCTGGTGAGCACCAACCCACAGCCAGTGACCACGCTAGGCCACCCTAATGATCCGGTCCACATCCCCGACAGTTCAGGGTTAACGCCCGGTTCGCTAAAAGACACCTTACTTTGTGTTTGGAATGATGAAGAGGCGCTGGAGCGGATGCTCGATGCGCATGGTCACGACATTGCATGCGTGGTGATGGAAGGCGTGATGTCCAACATGGGGGTTATTCCGCCAAAACCGGGATATCTAAAACGCGCACAGGAGTTGTGTCGTGCCCATAAGGTTTTGTTCTACCTTGATGAAACTGTCACCGGTTTCCGTATTGCTCCGGGTGGTGCGGCTGAACTCTATGACCTCCAGCCAGATATAGTGACCTACGGAAAAGCACTCGGTCAAGGTTTTCCTGTTGCTGCTATCGCTGGCCCTGATCACATCATGGAAAGTATCGAATACGGCAAGGTACTGCATTATGGTAGCCATAACGCGCCACGTCTGGGACTTTATGCGGCCAAAACCATGCTGGAAGAGATGAGTCGCAACAATTTTGCCAACTTCAAAAAGATCGCCGACATCGGTGATCAGATGACACGCAGGCTCAATGAGGTGGCCAAAGATACTGGACAGAAGATGGTGGTCCAGAACGTTGGATCTATGTTCCATCCGGTATTTACTGACCTTGATGCAATCACTGGATATCGGGAATTTTGCGGGTCGGTGGATCTCGCCAAATATGGTGAGTTCTCGCAACTGATGCGTGACCAGGGGATTTTCTTTTCGGGCAACAAAATCCTCCATAACCTGAGCTGTACTGAACATACTCAAGATGACATTGATGTCTCAATCGAAGCCGCTGGGAATGCCTTAGAGCAAATGGTGCAATGAACTCTGAGACCTGGAATTTTAGGGCTGAGAGGTAGCCTCCTGTGCAAGTGACAGCGGGTCTTACCGTTGAGAGGAGTCTTCTGGTAAGTGGGGTCTTTGCTTGTCTTGATCACGCTTCTGGCTTTGCTAATCTATGCTGCGAAGCCAGCGACAAAGCTAGGTTGGCTTTATTTTGTATCCAAGACGCTTTGCCGTACTGAGTGGCGCTCAACACCCCTGGCTTAAACCATAAGCAGTCTTCTCCAGCAGGTTTCATTCTCAATACCCACACTCCGCATAAACACTGTTGAAGCACTCTTGCGCCATAGCTACCGCCTTTTCTATGTCTGCATTGGTCATGTCTTTTGCTATTCTGTCCCGGTTTATTCCGCCAGTTTCATTTCCGTTAGCATTAGCAAGATTCCACCACATGTGCGCCATCACGTAATCTTGTATTGAGCCTTTGCCTGTGGCGTAACTGACGGCGAGGTTATTCTGTGCCTCAGCATTCCCTTGCTCAGCAGCTAAACGATACAACTTAACGGCTCCAGCATAATTTTGTGAGACGCCTTCACCATTTTCGTACATGACGGCAAGGTTATATTGCGCTTTCGCATATCCCTGGTCAGCAGCCAAACGATACCACTTAATGCCTTCAGCATAATCTTGAGGAACGCCCTCACCGTTTTTGTAGATGAAACCCAGGTTGTACTGCGCCTGAGCTTTCCCTTGTTCAGCAGCTAAGCGGTACCACTTGGTGGCTTCAGCATAACTTTGAGGGACGCCTCTGCCTTTCCGGTACATGTCACCAATGACAGTCTGCAAGAGGCCATTACCCTGCTCAGCCAGCGGCCTAAACTCTTTCAGAGCAGTTGCGTAGTCACCAGCTTGGTAAGCATCGTAACCCTTCTGATAGTCCTGTGCAGTCACTGGTGTGAAGGCCATTAAGGACAACATGGTGGCTAGTGCGAATGTTAGACGTGACATGGCAAGGTAAGTTCTTTCAGTTACGAGGTTATGTACAAAGTACTCAGTTTAAAATGAAAGAAAAGTAATTAGCATCTGCGCCTTGAATAAAAAGTGTCGCATTGACATGCTCACCAACTGCATCTTTAGCTATTGGTGTGTTATGGAGCGTGATAGAGCATAGTATGTTTCCAGTTGCAGAGAAATTACCAAATGAAGTAGAGCGGGCCGCATTTGTTGAAGCGCTTGCGCTCATCGGGACGGATCAACAAGAGGAATACTATTCATTTTGTGAGATTGGTAAACTCATTTCTGGCTTTGATAAAGCGATGGTCTCACTAATTGACTCGACTAATCAATGCGTCCTTTCTCAAGATGCTTCGCAACCACTTGAAAATAAATCGTGGCCGGTTGAACAATCATTTTGCCAGCATGTTATTACGGAAATAAAGCCCACAATTGTTTCTGATTTATCCCAACATCCTATATTCGGTAAACATCCAAACGTTATCAGTGGCATTATGAAAGGCAGCTACTGCGGATTCCCGATCCGCACCAGTAACAATTTGGTGCTTGGAACTTATTGTCTTGCGAATGACGAATCAATTGATCTGAGCCAAAATAAAGTGGATGCGATAGACAACATGGTCGCCAAGCTTGGTGCATACTTGGAGAGGCAGAGCAAAGTCCAAGCTGAAAACTCGAGTAAACTTTTGTTGGGTCTCAAATTTGCGACAGAAAAATTCCCGGGACTCACAGTAGATGCGCTGTGTAGATTTCTGGAGTTTAGAAACGGTTTGCTCAACAATTCCTGCGCTTTGGTTGAACTGCAAAATCTTGGTTTTATTGATACTTCTAATAAGTTAACCAATGAAGGTGCTGAAATGTTAGAAAAGCTAAATTTGTACCAGAGTTCGTTTAAATCCAAAAAGCTTAATTTTAGAAACGAAGCTAAAGATTTTGATGCATTATTTGAGGGTCTTTGATTATGTATTCCAAGAGCGTCGTTTACCGCTTCACATCATTTACCTCCGCCAAGATCGTAGCGGGCCATTGTACAGAAAGTCTAAGCAAATTTGTCGTGAAACTTGATATGTCAAGTTTGACAATAACAGTGAGTAAAGAAAGTGAAGTAAATATATCGGCGACCTTTGAAGATATCGAGAACTTAAAAAAGTTTGATGATGCTCTTGCTAAATTTGTTGTTGAACTCAGAGAAGCCTTTGATTTTAGGGAAAATAACAAATCCTCTGTCTGTGTTTTCAGCTACCAGCGGGATACTTCAGTTGATACATTGGAATTAAATTAAATTCTCCTGCGGTCTTCGGTCTGCGGACTGGTTATCGCTAAGCACTGCCACATTCGGAGCAACTAACTCGATCTCAATCTCCACACTTAGTGTAACAGCTGCTCATGCACTGAAGAGCCATAGCTTGGGCTGTTGAGATGTCTGCGTTGGTTATAAGACCCGCTCGTTCATCCCTCCATTCACCTGCCTTTTCAAATCCATCCGCAGCGGCGAGATTATACCACACGTGCGCCATTACGTTGTCTTGAGAAACGCCCTTGTCGGTTGCGTATAAGTCAACAAGATCGGCTTGTGCAGTGGCATTTCCTTTCTCAGCCGCTAAGCGATACCATTCAACAGTGTCAGCGTTTTTTTCAGATCACCATCACCGTCATTCTGTTTTTGACTGAAGATCCATTGGGTATCAGCAGCCCATTGCTTTGTTGCTAAGCAAAACCACATTACCGCTTCATCGCGATTTACTGGCCTCAGGTGCAGTTGACAACGGCGGAGGCCAGGCGAGGTTTTGCGCGCTCTGGTTGGAGACGCCATTGTGGCACAGCAAAGCGCTTTGTCCTGCGTGGCTGTGATGAAGCCTGCAGCAATGAAGTTAGAGGTGATAGCCTCCATTTTGGCACTGGTGGGGCAACGGTTTAGACAATCGATCACGACCGCTTTAGTTGCTAGTTGTCCCACTCTCACATTTGTCCTAAGAAAGGTTTCTGGATTTTATTAATTGGAAAATTTACGTTTACTGTATGAGTAGATTATTCGTAAGTTATGAGCAGGCGATAGATGATGCCCTGATAAGAGCATGCGGTATATTGGCGGTAGTTTCTGCACCCGCATATTTGTTTGGAGCTTATAGAAGTTTATTAGTTGACTTCGCTCCCGTGCACTTAGCTACAATCTCTTTCGTTTGGCTATCCTTTTTTATTTTATCACTGCGGAAATTAGAGGTCGTCACCTTAAGATATAATCTTATAATTGTTAATTTCTTAATCTTGTTTGCTGCTGTTAGTTTCAAAAACCAAAGTGTGATTGTTTCAGATGTTTATTTGGTTGTAGCATGTGCACTCATTTCAATCAGGTACTCACTCACCACCGTGTTTCTAGTGATGTTATTTTTTGGCGCAGGTATTTATTTATTGATAGAAGAATGGGCTATGTTGCCCAATACCTCACCTTTCTTACACATAGCGCTGCACTCAACTTCACTATGTATCACCTTTCTTTTGTTCGTGACGATAAAAAATTTAGTAACAAATTATAAATTATTGTATGAACGCCAGTTTGATGAAAACTCTGATCTGGTTGAAGAGGCCAAACAGTCCTACCTGCTAGTTTCGGAAGCAAAAGAGAGCAAAGAGTTTGAAAGTCTGAAGCTGAGGGTCGCAGCGTTTAGCGTATATTCACAATTAAAAGAACTTAGAAGCATTTTCCGGCAGCGATTTAAAGGCCTAATCTCACCGAGTGATGAAGTATATAGCGAAGGTCTCGCGCAGGTAAGTGAAGATTTACTATTATTCAAGGAGACTGGAAATTACCTTGCCAACGGTGAGCAAGAAATAAGTTTAACCCAAGTTACCTCTATAATTGACGAGTATCTTAGAAACGCGTCAACTGCAAAAGTAAATTTAGAAATGTCTCCGAATACAAAAATAATATCGGAACAGAAGTTTGCTTTTCCAATCAGGCATCTAAAAGTGATGTGTCACCATATAATCGGTTACATTGGAGTTACAGACAAACCGAAGAAAACAAAATTTATAATTAGTCATGAGGGACGAACGGCAACGGCTCAGCAAATTATATTAGATGTGCATTACACACCTCTTCAAGATCATTCAAACACGGACATCAACGATTTAAATAGACGACTAGACCCGAGGTTAAACCTGCATTGTGAAGATGGTCATCTTGACGTCATAAAACTAATTATCCGTAGACACTCCGGTCAGATAACAGCAACTAAAATGGGAAAATCGATGAGATACACGTTTAAATTTTGGGTGCGCATCTCGTCAGAACAGAAATAAGCAGCTTGTGAAAACGAAAGCTATACCCAAAATCAACAATGACGCACTTGGGTGAGCTTTTACCTATTGGAATTAAGGAGAAGACCTAAATGCTGAATGACCTTCTGAAAGTGTGACAAATGCCAAAGTATTAGCGTTTGTTGCAGCCACAATCAGGAACTTTTCTATCGTAATCTTGGATGTTTTGGTTCCCGCATATCTGGGTCTGTCTAGCCATAGTGATCATCACAAGCTTAGGTTCTACACACTTCAAGTGAGTGTAATCAGTGGCTATTTCGAGGAGTTTTGGCAGTTTTATAACCTTATGTTTTCATGAAAGAATTTTCGTCAGGTATGGTGTCTGCTCATGGGCATCACCCTGATGGGGCCGCTCGCCAGCGCGCCGCTCTCGCTCAGCCGGCGGAACTACTCCGTCATCGACGCGACGCCGCTCTACTTCGGCCAAGCACGACCACAGCCCATTACCTTCAACTCGCGGCCGCAGCTGGGCAAGCCCCAGATACCCAGCGTTGTGTTGCCGGTGGGCGGGCTGATCGAGCCGTTCGCCGTGGGCGGCGAGGCGCCGCGCTCAGGTCTGCGGCGCGGACTCGCGGAGAGCGTGCTGCCGCTGCCAGCGCCGCCTGTCGGGCCCTTCCCGCTGGCCACGGCCCTCGCGGCCTCATCGTTCTT
>MDTG01061953.1_pt1 | contig 15740 bp, 16 predicted proteins | sample 811421 | NCBI WGS metagenome assembly MDTG01 (sample SAMN05326645, study PRJNA326480) | marine metagenome | isolation source: seawater | place: Pacific Ocean: South East | collected 2011 | reverse complement strand
GCACTCAGCTAATAACGATCAGTCACCAGTAGAGTATGAAAATTCTTTAAGAAAAGTGTCCGGCTGGAGTTGACCAGAACATATTAATAGGTACAATTTAGGAAGGAACTTAAAAAGGATTTTTATGTATGACCAAAATTAAAATTAATAAAATTAGAAGTTTATCCCATCTAATGGTTTTATTGCTTATTACCTTTGCATTGATGCAAATTTCAACATCATTAACAATATTTACCTCAATTCTTGTTTTAATCTATTTGGCGTTCATTCTTTCCTCAACAGTTAAAGCTTATTCTCAAGGAATTTATTTTAAAGCTTTCAATACAGAGAAGTTCTATTCAGCAGAAGAGATTAAAGGAGGTGCAATTCCATTTCTTCTATATTACTGGGATAACAAAAATAGCTCATTAAAGTCATTATACAAATGAAGCTAAAGTGCATGAATTATAAATCACCCCAAGGATGAAAGTTATCAGTTCTTACACCCGTTCTTTTCACAAGTGATTTTACTATGAGTGTTAGTCCAATGTGTTGGGTTTCCTCAGTATTGGAAAAACGTTTTAGGTTGTCATCTGTGTTAAGTGAATTCGGCATAAATTTTTAGGGACTAACGCCGCATTAAGATGCTATAGCAACGCCACCACTTTACCTATACGACTCAAACTAAAAATATTGGCTAAAAACTCCAAATTCAGTAGTGCAGAACTCGCTTGAATGTAAGCCAAATACTGATGTCACGGATAGGAAAATTTAAAGCCGGAAATTACCGGTTTTAAACGTTATTGAAACAAGGTTAGCGTTATTGCTAATGAATTACTTATGAGGTTTGGATTAGTTAGTGGAGGCGCTTCAAGTATGATTAGCGAGCTACACATTTTGAAAGTAAATAAGGCTCTAAAGCCTAAGGGGTTGATGTATGCATAACAAATTGAGCTTCTAAATTGTTTAATAGCTCAAAAGTATTGATATAAGATACTTTGAAGTGCTCACAAATGTTTGGGATTAAGATTTTTCTCTTGATTTTTTTGTCGAGCTTTTCGTGGGTAACTATCACTGATCCAGTTGTTATAGCTTTAGCAATTAACCAAGGGTCAGCCCCTCTCAGAAACTCTTCATGTGTTCCGTCTTTCATCTCGGTTAGAGACATTACATAATTCACCACATTTGCGAAGGCAAGTTGGGTTGCTTCATCATCATTAGATTCAAACAAACCTGGATGTTCTTTAGCCCATATCGCGAGTTCATCATTACCGTTAATCAGCTCTTTCTTTATGAATTCGATACTTGAAACGCCGCAATGCTTGTTTGATTGCAATAACCACTGCCAATAGCCCGGACAAATTGTCATCGAATAGTACCGATTTTTCGCTTCAATAAATGTATTTGCATCTAGCAGGTAATTCATAAGGCAAGTTTGCTCGCGTACGTTTTAATTTTATTAGGTTGAATTCCCAATAAGCTCCCTGCATCCCGAAGTAGAATCCGCCCACTCATTGCTTCTGCAACAACTGCACTAGAAAATAAAGCACTGTTACGGGCACCCGCAGTAATGTTAAAGTCTCCTCCGCTGCTTTTTTTGCGTCTGAACGCTTTCATTTCACGTTGGTAAAATTCCCTATAAGTATCGGAGTCTATAGCGTTACAGTCGAAAGCCCGTTTAGCCACAACGAGTTTACTAACGTGAAATCTAGAACTAATTGCTACAACATTATTTAGTAGGCTAACTAGAGGATTCCACATTTCATGGAATTCTTTCTCAGGGACTAAAAATTCGCCAGCTACAGCATTGCAGAACTTTTCTTCTTCAGCATGTTCGTTGCCAAGATCAGAAACCCCGCTACTGCCTATCCAAAGATGAGCTAACTCATGAATAAGCGTAAAAAGTCTTGCGGCTGGCGCGTCAGAGCTATTGATGAAAATTACAGGCGCTAATTTGTCGGAGATGGCAAAGCCTCGAAACTCACTAACTTCGAGCTTTCTTCTGGTGTTATTACCTACAATGCCACTTCTCATAACAAGAATGCGAGAGTTTTCAGCAGCGTTGATTAGTTGACGTTGATAGTCTTCCCAAGAGCCTTTTTGAGGCAGTGGAACTCCTAATTCACCTCTTATGTTTTGTGCAACATCATAAACAGTATTTTTTGTAGTAAAGCGACCGACAAACGGCAATTCCTCTTCGCCAATTTGTCGCAAATACTCTTTGTACCACTGTTGTTTATACATTACCTGCTTAATGATGTCTCTCATTTCAACTGATACTTCATTACGATGCTTGTTACCTATAGTTCTGAGATCAGGTATAGGTAGCTCTTCTTTAGGAGGGTTAACTAAAAATAGATAACCAAAAGGAATATTAGTGGCATTTGCAATTTTCTGGGCTTGAACAAATGTAGGCTTAGATGTTCCAGCCTCCCATTCAACTACGCGTTCAACCTTTTTAATCCCTAATTTTTGAGCAAAGTCCTCCTTGCTTAAGCCGGCTCGTTGCCGTGCCCAAGTTACAATTTGGGGATTAATTAATGCTTGCGTTGCCATGATCTCTACTACTTAATTTATTGTAACCACAATACATATTATAGGCGGCATTGTACATAACTTGTTATATTAGTCGCTAGCGGAATTGCCTCGGATAGTGCGAAAGCTAGATTCTTAAAGTAAGCATGCCCTAATGAATTGCACACATAATTAGAAAATGCATGGTGAATGAGGGTTTAGTGGAGTGTCTTATCAATAAACCGAAACACGGAGAAGGGCATATAATAAGTTACGGCCTAAGGAGAGATTTGTCTTAAACGTACGGTCGTAACATCGCTACACGACAGCCTTGTAGTTGATTGATTTGTAGCAGTCTTTAATAGAAACGAATGTAGATCGCCATACGTTGCTTTGTTAGGGCTGTTGGATAACTGAATATATAAGCCAAAACAACCAAGCGAAACTTGTGACTCTTGAAATCGTGGAGTGTCCTTTGCGAAGAGTATACCAAGCAAAGATGTACGGCAGGAAAAAAATTCCCATACCAAGCAAAAAGCTAACTTTTCGTACATCAGTGTCAATTTGTGGTGGTAAGCTACTCTTAAGGTTTACGTGCTTAGAAGTCCCATCGGGTTTATAAACCACCTTGGCGTGAGAGATTCCACTACCGGGTATACTTCCTGTAGCACGAATACCTTTCTCACTCGCATTCAGAGTTAAACCTTTACCTCCCAAGGAAAGACTACTAATCCCTTTTTTACCTATATTAACCCGTACACCTTTTCCAACTTTTATACTCTTTCGAAACCCCATGCACGCAATCTCCTTTGTGCCTTAACATCTTTATCAGAGGACACTATATTAGCTTGTTTTAGTTTTGCTATGCATTATTTATGACCAATATTAGAAAGGTTTTAATTCCATCAAAGGAGTCACTAGCTGGTTTTTGTATGTCCAATAGCGTTGTTTCCTAAAAGTTTGAACTATCTTGCCAGCCTGTGATCAGATCATCTATATTTTACTAGCCCGTGCAACAACAATGAGCAAAATCACAAACTGGTCTCACTATAATCAAGCCCTCGTTAACCGCGGTAATATTCGCTTCTGGTTTGACGAAAAAGCAACGCGTCATTGGTATAACGAATGTACTCACGGTGGGCGTGGCCGCTCTAATCATTTCTCTGATCTTGCTATTGAAACTTGCTTAACACTCAAAGCTGTCTTTGGCTTATCGTTCAGGGCACTACAAGGGTTCACACAATCAGTATTATCTTTGATGAAGCTTCCGCTTGAAGCCCCAACCTACAGTTGTCTGTGTAAGCGCAGTGCTGAGTTGAATATTAAATTTCGCAGTAAAGTCCGCACCACTGGATTTGTAGATATTGTAGTTGATAGCACAGGACTTAAGGTGTTTGGCGAAGGTGAATGGCATGCACAGAAGCACCACGTAAAGGCAAGAAAAAAGTGGCGAAAACTGCACCTTGCGGTGGATGCCAACACGCATGATATTGTGGGGGCGCAAATGACGCTCAGTAACGTCACCGACGGCGAGACCCTCCAAGATTTGATAAGACCATTACGTCGGCGTATAGATAGAGTGAGCGCTGATGGTGCTTATGATAGCCGCCGCTGCTATGCAGAAATTACTGAAAAAGGCGCGATACCTGTTATCCCGCCGAGAGAGAATGCACGCCTGTGGACTGATAAGCATCCACGCAATGAGGCTGTCATGTTGTGCAATAAGTTAGGAATCGCACAATGGAAAAAGCTCAGTGGATATCATGTGCGCTCATTAGCAGAAACAGCGATGTACCGTTTTAAACAGTTGATGGGGGCTAAGCTAAATGCGCGTGATTACAATCGCCAACTGGTTGAAGCGATGATCAAAGTGAAGGCGCTAAATAAGATCAACACCCTTGGTCTGCCTAAATATCAGTAAGTTAAGTGAATTTGTTAGAGAGCTGCATTTGATCAACAAGGCCATGTCCAATGTGCAGTATCTGAGCAGCGATAGTTAATTAGTAAATCAATATTCTTGAAATCTAACTCTAGATCTCGCGCAATTATAGGCTCGTGATGTGCAATTCTATTTCTTAATCCCCTGACATTCTCAAGAAGAACCCTCAATTTATTTCGCATTTCCGGCACTGATAAAGTTACTTCATGATTAGGAAATACTGTACGCAAGAATGGAGTCCATAAACGATCATCAAACCTTCTCGTTAGCAGTTTCTCCCAAAATACAAACTTTAATTCGGGAATAACTTTTCCTGTTGTGTTCTGTCCATTTCTGGCATTTATTAGATCACGTCTTGGGCTATAGCCTCTATCAGGGTTTGGTAAACTACGCTCAAATGTAGTATTCCAAGGCCAATTTAACCCATATTTTCTCTCCAAGGCTTCAGATACAGCGTTTCTAAAAACCACCTCACAAAGGTGAAGTGGCGCAAAAAACGCCGCAGACACTTGTGCATTCCATGCATAGAGCTTTAATGCTTGCTCTGTACTCAACGCTGTACCATTAAAAACAATTTGTTCATATGTACTCAACCTTGAGTCAGATAATGACCTTTTGATATTACTTGACGGCATCGTCAACTCCTTTTACAATTCACTTACTAGCTATGGGATATGCTGGCTTTATGCCTCCCCCTGTAGACATACGAAGAAAACAAAAAAACCTGCTTTATGCGGGTTTTTTTGTATCTTAAAAACCTATATGGGCTAGCTTGGTCGTAGCAATTACCCTTTCAAATTCTTTACCTATCACTTACTCTTTTAAACCGAGGGCTGGCACTGTCTTATACAAATCATTCAATGCATCAGTTAATTGTTGTGGATCAGGTATAATGTACGTATCGGTCACATCATCGCTAACATTTCCTATAGCCATTTAAAATTTGTACATTTTAAACAGCCGTAGTAAAAGTTATATCCGTCTATGTATACGCGAGTTGTTGTTTGAAGTGACTTATAAATTTATAGTGGAAAGTGTACCAAACTCATAACAACCATATAAAACAATAATATATAATAGTGAAAGATTAGTAGTCGAAAAGGAGTGACCAAAAGGGTGGCCGTTCAAGTAAATTGGACATTTGGGCTTGTGGTGTCTGAAAGCTGAGAAAGTGTTCAGAATTCAGCGTTACTTAACCTTTCAAGCTTGCTTGTTCTAACTCCTATTTTGCGCCCTTTAAATTACTATTCTATAGGTTTTGGTTAGCAATTTTGCCAATAAAGCCAGAGACTAAAGCCAATGATTTTTTATTTTGGCTGGCATGCCTATACATACAAGCAGAACGCCCAAAGCCTAATGAAGGTTCTTTTTCCTCGTGAGAAAAGAATGCACTTGAACTAAATTCAAATAAAATGCCAGCCACATTACGACCTGCATTTTTGGTTGATACATGTTCCTGCTCTTTAGCGAAATTCGTAATTGCTCTTTGAATTTCCATATCATAGTAATGAACATTACTAGCTACCGCTACTCTACCTTCCGGCAAAAGTACATCAGTCACGTCCAATGCTATCAAGCCATACTTATTTTTTCGATTCGCACCAATGCGTGTGTCAATCTGACTTGATGCTTTTTTAATGCGAGCGGCTAATTTCTTTATGGACTTGATACGCTTACATTCTACGTACAATGTATCTTTACCTATATTAACAACAACGTCACAGTCATCTGTTAGATCAACTTCATATCCTCCTTTGAGAAACCTAGAGGCGATATTGAGTTCAAAAGCGAAATCTCGTGCAGGGTCATCATTTTCCCCCTTTGCATTCTTTTTGATTGCTTCAGCTCGCAAGCTCTTGCCTGACATAACATGCTTAATACGACTTTTTAAGCCCTCTTGCTTACCATCTTTAAAAGTGTTCCATAAACGGATAATCTGACATGCCTCGGTCGCAGCTTGCATAAAATGATAAAAATCATCAATTAAGTCCTGTTCCGTTGGTACTTTAGCTCCAGGGCTAACAAAAGTTTTTAGCAAACGTTCATAGTCTCCCATTCGAGTACTTTTATACGGGAAACCCAGCTCATCGGATAGCCATTGGCACGCTTCTGAGAATTCTTTTCGACGATCCTTAAACTCTCCTTCATACATTGCCGTTTTACTTATTTCCAACATTGAAATGCTCATATATCTCCGAAATCTAGCAATTATTAAAGCCTTAATAAACGGCGAAGAATTGTAGACTACAATAAACAACGAAGGAGCATAAGCCAACAGTGTTTGCATCCACAGTTTTATAAATGCTAAATGCACTTAGGTCGATAGGTGACCAGCAGCGTAGCCGACCCCAGTAGCCCAAGTTGTTTCGAACATTGAACTGAAAAGAATACGAGCACGAGCTTTTAATGTTTTTGCCATAGACACCTCCTTAAATTTGCCTGCCGTGGTTGATAGGACCATTTGGATACTTGCATATCGAATAAGCACAAAAATAAGGGCTACGGAGCCAACAAACGCCCAAGGAATCGAACCTTGGCCTACCTCCCCCATCAGCCTAAGTACACTCTTTTAAGAGCTATTTAAAAACACATATCTAAATTAATTAAGACTTTACTTTATTTTCCATATTCTGCAACCTATTCACTATCCATCTATAACTGCATGGTTTTAGCTCAACTAAATCAGACTCACGTCTTTCCGCATTAAGCGTATCAAGCCGTTCTAGAAACTGGTCATATACCTTTTGATACCTCACTACCGTATGAGTGCGAAAGTATTCATTGATCACGTCATCAATTAGGTCATGGATTTCTTGGGGTAATTGCTTGGTGTGATTACCTTTGGCTTTATGCCTTGGCGTCAGTGCGTTTTTATCCCAGCCGCTTTCCACAAAGGTTTTGTTCCAATGGGCTAGCGTGCGCCATGACGGTGGGCTGCTGTCGTTTATCTCCGTCGCCTTTTGCGTAATAAACGGGGTTAACCATTTCTCGGTATAGGCTGGAACACTTTGTTCAATTGCGCCTTGCACATACTTATAACGGCGCTGCATTTCTTTTTTGGATGTAACATCTTCCGCCGCCTCAGCTTTAGGCTTTTTGACGTTACTGAGTGGTTTAAAGGTTAACTTGGTTGGTAGCTCACACCGTGCGATGGCTCTGAGCTGGCCGTTTGACACCAGTTGCTCAAGCCTTGGCTTCGCAAAATTAAACCGCCCACCGCTTTCAATATCCGTCAACACTACATCTGTACCCACAATGCTTTCAACCGCAAAGTAAGAGCATGAAAGCTCCGATAGGCGTTTTACTAAAATCAGGTCGGGGTTTTGCAAATCCATTGTGGTGGCATTTCCTAAAACGACGGCAAAGCATAAGTTCAAATAACGTATACCCTAGTTAAACATCACCAATACCGATTAAAAGTGTTCATTTAGGGTGGTTTAAGGCGTTAGTACGCACTATGTTTATTTAGTTTAGATGCTAAATGAACAATTGCCATGAGTAAGATTGGATATGCGCGAGTTTCAACCACAGATCAGTCTTTAGATTTACAAGTAGACAAACTTGAGGAAGCGGGCTGTGACAAGGTGTTTACCGATATGGCATCAGCGTCGAATACCAAACGCGATGGGTTTCAAGCCCTACTTAGCTACCTTCGTGCTGGTGACACCTTAATTGTGACTCGAGTCGACCGTATCGCTCGTTCCGTACTTGACTTACAAACCTTAGTGAACCACCTAAAATCCAACGATATTCAGCTACAAGCGCTAGAGCAGCCCATCTCAACCGACTCTGCCTCAGGCAAAGCTTTTCTAGATATGCTCGCCGTGTTCGCAGAGTTTGAACTCAATATCAGAAAAGAGCGACAGCTCGAGGGCATTGCAGCCGCTAAAAAAGCGGGTAAATACAAAGGCCGTAAGCCAATATCCGACAACACCAAACAAAGCATTTTATCGCTACGCGCAAAAGCTACACCAGTCAGCCAAATAGCAAGCACGGTGAACGTTTCAAGAAACACGGTTTATAAAGTTATCAATCAAGATATTAACAAATGAATTAACTAGGTATAACATATTGAGCTTTGCTATCTGCTTGTGAAAAGGAATAACAGTGGAAGTATTGATACCATTTGCTAAAGATAAAAATGGCTCTCTCGCATTTGTCGATGAAGTAGAAAACGGTTTAGAGTGCAATTGTTTTTGCATCAGCTGCGATATGCCTCTTTCCGCGCACAAGTATAAAACGAACATAAGACGCGATCACTTCAAACATGCACCGAAGGTAAACTCCAAAGATAAGCCATGTGAGATAAGTTATAAACGCGCTATTTTTTGGTTGTGCCGTAATATACTTGCTACCAATTCTAGCATTCATCTTCCTCGATATGTCGGTTATCCAAACAGTGATAAATCCGATGAGGGAGTGTTGATCACTGAAGAAAAGGTATACGACTATCAATCTAAAGTAACATTGAATCCAGCCATTGAAAGCGCGCAAAACGAAATTGCTATCCTACACACCAATGACCTCGACATCACCCTTGTTTTAACGCTAGAGAGCTCTTCTTACCAATTTAGCTCTACATACAACCAAAAGTCCGCCATTGTAGTTGTCGACGTGAAGGATTTTAGAAAGTACGTTGAAGGCAAAGTAAATGGCTACAGAGAGCAAGTTGAATCTGAATTACTTGAGAAGCAAAGCATCAAGCATTGGCATTACCACCCACAGCAAACACAAAGGTTTACAGAGTTTTATCGTAGTAAAAATCAAAAAATACAACTCACTAAAAAGGAACAAGCACAACTTAAGTGGGAGGAACAACAGCAACTGGCAGAAGAGATCGAGCCGTTATATGACCCAGTTTATGGATTTCAGCAAAACCCCCGCTATAAAAGAAAACCGACACGTGCTTTTAGGGAAATTATTGACCTAAACCCCGCACCAAAACAATACGAAACAAGGTGGTTTAGATGCCCATCTTGTTTTCATGTTTGGAGCCGTTCAATTGAAGATGTGCCATACTCCAAAAAACTAACTGAATGCTCTCATTGCACTTCACCTGTCAAAATAGATTAACTTCTGGCAGTCTTAATTACCATACAAACTCAAGGCGTTATACCAAATGAACAAACAGATACCAGCTCCACTTATCGCTGTGTCAGCGGATGCTCTGTCAAACTTAGAAACTCACGCATCTATGGACTCTCTGTTCATGTACTCCAACGCTCCTGGGGAGCCACCTGAAGGTAGTAAATCGGTCAAAGCCCTTGAATGGTTAAGAAGAGTCAATAACCAATCCAATGAACCTTTAGATATCTTGGGTAAGCTTATAGAAAATTATATGGAAAACCCTGATTATCAGTCAGAATACACCGAAATAATGTTTCAAAAAGTTGAAAACAAAGCTTACCAGTATGTTCAAAATATTAGGAAATGTTTGTCTAGATATGGACTTGAATATCATCAAGGTGGTCTTATATTAGATGGGGCTAGCGCTCCGATAAAGTCTTTATCTACCATCATCAAAAACCGAGACTTACCAGCTATAAATGCAGAATTCGACAGGGCTCTAGAAAATTTAGTTCGTGACCCAAGAGAAGCAATATTGGCAGCTTGCAACATACTTGAAGCAGTCTGTAAGACTTTTATCGAAGATGCAGGCTTAGCTATGCCTGCTAAAAAAGACCTACAGGGAGTTTGGAAAGTCATAAAAGACGAGCTCGGCTTTGATATTAGGCAGATTCAAGACGAGGACCTAATTCGAATCCTGAGTGGGTTATTTTCAACAGTTAGTGGTATTGGAGCCTTGCGTACTCATGCAAGTGCCGCACACGCTGAGGGAAGAACTCGCTATAATATAAAACCCCGTCACGCTCGACTAGCAGTACATGCCGCACATACCGCAGCCGTGTTTATTATAGAAAGCTGGGACGAGAAAAAGGTAAACTCTTGACTATATTGCCAATGCTGGGGCTAGCTATGCAATCTTACTTGTTCCATTTTTATAAGTTTTAACTATCGTTGCAGCATAAAGGGAGCATCTTCCTCAACCCATTCACATACCCACGCTTATAGATCTCATTTCCATCAGCGTCTTTGACTTGACCTGTGGGCATGACTTCCCAGCCTTGTTTATTGAAAAGTTCATCAGAAATTGCCGCTTTAATAGCTTCAATTTCCAGCGGTACCAGTTGTTTGTTTTCGAGTGTGGTATTGGTTTTATCGCCTTTGGTTCTGTCTATAAACAAGTCTGAGTTGGCTTTTAATGTATTGAGCTGATCGCGGTATTTGTTACGTTCGGCAATCAAAGAGCCGACTACGGCTCTAATCACTGGGTCGTCGATGGCATCCAGAATATGTTGGTCGTTGCTGTTCAATAACTGTTTTTGGCGTACTGAGAGCGGCTTTTTACACGTTGTGCCTGCATAGGCAGCCCAAGCCTCAATTAATTGCTGAAAATGTTTTCCTGTGCGATTACGAATGGTTTGTGTTGATGGGCCGCCTTGCTCTTTAGACAGCCGCCCGATCGTTGCCATAGAAAAGTCGAGAGGCGTTATTTTACTTTGTTGCTCAAGCACAGCATTCAATACCGTTAAAGCATTGGCGGTTCTTGTGGTGGCGCTTGCGCATAGCTCTTGCAGTACAATGATTGGGTCAACTGGATTAGCCATTTTTCTTCACTCCTAAAGTGGCTGTTGCCATGTTTGCTAATGTTCTGATGCTAATGCCTGTATTACTTTCAATCGCTTGTACACCTTGCTCGAGTAGGCCTGCGTCTTTCAAGTAAGCTTCAGTATCAAGGTAAGTTGAAAGCATTGTCATGGCTTTGCTTTTGTCTGGCTCTTTAGTGGCATTTAGCATGGCATTGACCATCACATTGCCAAGCTTAAGCTGTGCTTCGTCGTCAAGCTGCATCAAGATTGGTTGGTAACCCATGCGCATCAGCATGGTGTTTAGCATGTTTGATCTGTGATTAATGGCCGTGGTTTTCTTTAAGTCATCTTTTAAGTCTACAAATACTTCTGCGTCATCGCAGATTTGGATCAGCTGCCTAAATTCAGATTTCGTGTCTAAAAAACTAAAAAATGGTGATATGTCTTGTGCCGAGCCAAGCGCAATCACTTTATCTTTGCGGTCGTGCTCTTCCCTATTTTGCTCAATACTTAGTACCTTACGGATCACCTGAAAACACGCAACTAAGTCTTTACAGTATTCATCGGCTTCAGATTTTTGTCGCTCAATACGCCTGTCTATGCTGTTTAGCTGGTCACGCTTGTTAAATGGTGTGCCATTAACCTCACAGAAATACTCTTCATCCAATAAGCTCGCTTGCTCGCCCTCGAGTTCCGCAGCAATTTTGGCCGCTTCTGTGGCGTGATAACTTAGGTTGTTAAAGTGAGCCACAAGCGATTGGATGTAGCGAATGCTGGTAATAAACCAGCGGCAGCGAATACAGTTTTCAATACCATGGGGCACTGGCGCGTGTAGATCGGCTTGGTTTCGATTCGCTTTTTTGAGTTTATCTCCGCCATTCCAACACCCAGCAATTGAGGCATGTTCAACCAAGGGCGAGGTGTTTCCTCCAGCTAAACAAATGCCTATCGACTTTTCTTGCCACCCAGCTGGGTTACGCACTCTCAATGCAGTTTGTAGCGATTCAATGTCTTTGAATGCAGCTTGTAAGCCGATTTCTTCAATGGATTTATTGGCTAGGAATGACTGTAAACTATCGTCTTCTTTGTCGATTATTTTGCCTTCGGCCTCGCGCATTTTCTTGGCCATCATCACAGGCGTGAGCTTGGTGTAGTGCAAAGTCATGATCAAACGACTGTGGCCAACCAACAGCTTTGACAATATCGGTGTGGGTATTTCCCCCTCAATGGCGTAGCAAGTGATCAACGAAACGCGTAATGCATGCAACGGGAATAGCGGCCTTCTGGCATTTTGAGGGTCAACAAAATGCACTTTGGCACCATCTCTTAAAGTATGCTCTTTTTTCGCCACATCGTGCTCGAGTTGGGCAAGCAAAGCCGCCCAAAGCGCGTTAACATAACCATCTGTAATTGGCATGCGCCGCTCGCGCTTACGATACGCAGCGGCATTGCGAAACAAAAAGCAAATATCACCAATTTCACTGCGCTGAATTTTGGTCTTGGTGCTGCCAAAGTGTTTGTAATCTAAGTCATAAATAGAAGTTGGCTTGTTGATTGGGTTGTACTTTTCTTGCCAGTTTCTGAGCTTTTCTAACCAATACAACACCTCTTCGTGTTGCCATGGGATCACGTATCCCCGAGTTATTTCATCTTTGTTTCTATCTGCGGTTTTATTGGTATTTATGTACATACCCGTCATCACATCACTAATATCTGGCGTAATAATGCGGTGGAATACCCCTTTTTGCCATGGGCGCTTATCGCTGCCTTCAGCAAAATGATGTTGCTCATTCATTCGCCACTCGCCATTGCTGTAACGCCATGTATCAGCCTCGCCCGAATCCAGCATTCGCACTTGAAAAGTTCGCAAAGGTAGCTGCAATTTAAGGTATAAAGCCATGGCACGAACAGGTGACCAAATTAAGTAAATACAGTCACCCTTTTCTAAGGTTCTAAGTGCACCATCTATTCTTATTTGCCGCTGTTTATCTAGCGTGTGTTTTTGCCAAACACAATCGGGGTCTGCTTTGTCTATCACCGACTCATCAACCAAAATCCAGTCTTTTAAAAAGCGAGCGTTGGTGAAGAAGATCTCACTGTAGTCGATGGCCCACTTCCATTGCTTAAAGAGACCCCGAGGCGCGGGGCATAATATGCTGCGCAGTTGCTTAATATAGGCGTAGGGTAAAGCGTTGTAGACAGTCTCCTGTCTTCTTACAGGGCTTTGTTCTTTATCAAAGGGGTTTTGAAATAGCGGCACAAGATCGCCATTATCATCTGGCTCTGAGTAGTAGGTATCAATTATCCAATCAATAAAGCGGCATACATCGTTGTTTTGCCTAACACGGTAGCCTTCGTTCAGCTCAAACGACATAAGAAATTTGTTGTAGTCTTGATCTGCCAGTGTAAATAGCTCAATGGGATCGGTAATAAATCGCGGTACCAGGTATTCATCTAAAAAGCGAGCGATTGCGGCGCGTGAATGATCAATGCCGTATTGCTTTTGTTCAAGCCAAGTTGAGGCCAGTTCCCGCCAAGTCTCCCAGCCAGAACCGTTTTTCTTGATAAACCAATTGAACTCATAATCCTGTGTTTTCATGGTTTATATCTCCTTAATTTAGGGTACTTACCGCTAAATAGCCCATCTGGGTCAATATCTTCAAACCCTGATTCCATCACGTTTTGCCAGCTCACGCTGACGTCTTCTTTAAACTCGGCATAGTGTTGGCCATCAAGGTTTTTTGACGCTCTTTCACATGCCAACGTCACATCTCTAATACTCGGTTGGGTATATACAGCTTGTGATAACAACGAAGCGTGGTGGAGTGCCTTTTTGATCAGCCTTGGATCAATGCCCGTACTCGACATACGTCTGCCATAAGCATGACGATGGGCATGTGGGGTTCGTCCTTCAGGTTTTGATACAACAAGGTTGATACGAGCCATGGCCGCTTTATAACTTTGGTTAAACGCATTTAGGGTAAGCGATTGACCTTCGTGTGTTTGTGAAAACGATACAAATGCGTAAGGGTGCATTCTTGGCAACGGTAATAGGTAAAGTAAGTATTGCTGCCACAACTTGACAAATAGCTCACCGTAAAAGGCTGGAAACCAGTGCAGTTGAATGTAGTTTTCGTCATCATCAACCACTTTGGTTTTCCAGCCAACTCGAGCGGTACCCGTCATGCGGTTACGAGGAATTAAGTTATAGTTCTCAGACAAATACGCTGCGCGTGTTTTTTGTCGTTTGCGGCCAGTCCAGTTATTTGGTGCTCTGCCATCTTCGGGGTGGTACAAACGTACTATCACACCACTTGGGTTTTCTGGGTCGTAAAACACATCATCCACCCAAAGGTGTAAAGCATCACTTTCTCGTACACCGGTGCCATGCATCAGCAACACAATAAGCTGATCACGCAGTGCCACGCGCTTATCTCTGGCTTTGCCTAAACCTTCAATAAAAAAGGGTTTAAAGAGCTTTTCTGGAAATGAAATGGCATCACCATCAACCTTTAGCACATCCTTTTTACCACGTACCTTGCGTACGGTTTTAAGCACACTGGGTAAAGGGTTACTTTTGATATGGCCTAAAAAGTTGTACTGATTGCGTTTGTACCATGCAGCATAGTTAAGGCGTTCTTGATGAGAGCTGGCTTGTTCAAATGGGTTTAAGCTGGTTGTATTTCTGTTATTGGCGAGCCAATCCGTTAAGCCATTTAGCGCAGATAAAAGTTGATTTACGTTTGCTGTAGAGCGAGGTAACCAATATAAACCCGATGGATCATTCCCCTCAGGACTAATGGTACCCAACGATAAACGCATTACAAATGATTGAAATAACTTACTGGCGTCTGAAAATAACCCTGTGTTGGCTTCCATGTACTCGAGCAAAAGCTGGCAAGCAAACGTAATGCGATTCATCCATGGCAAACTTTTAATGTGCGACTGACTTATAACGTAATCAAGTAAGGGATCGAATACACCATATTCGCTAAGCAACACAGGTACTTCAATCAATAAGCCTGAATTATCCGTTTTAACTTGCGCAAGAACTTTGACTAACACGGTAACTAAACCAATTAGTGCTGAAGAGTTTTAGTAGATTAGTATAAGAAATGCTATTGATCTAATGAACTGAGATCTAGTTTTTTACTTTAAAAAGATAGGAATTAGTATGTTTTAGTATACTTTTAGAAGCTATAAATAAAACTTATACTTCAAACAACACGAGTATTCACTTTGTACTTTTCTATTGTCCATAATTGAAAAAACCGGCCTGAAGAGGCCGGCAATTTCGCCCAAGTCCAGTGGTCGTAATGCCAAACGTGGAGCATGGGATAGCTATAAAATAGTAAACATACTACGTTCAAATGCAAGTAAATTTACAACTTAGTATCAAGCGGTAATTCAGTGAAGCTCATGTCTTTTAAGTGATAATCGTATAAGTATTTACCTTTGTCTTTAGGGTTTTTGTAATACTTTTCGTTGTATTCGCTCTTATTTTCTTTTTCCCATTCCTCAAAAAATACGTATCGCAGTTCGCTAATATCCACACCATCGTGAACTACTCGCGCCTAAAGGCATCGAGCTTCCAAGATAATAGCCTAAGCTACTAACCTTTCTTTTTTGACGCTTCGTTGGACACCGCTAGTCGAGCT
>MDTG01401464.1_pt1 | contig 15741 bp, 5 predicted proteins | sample 811421 | NCBI WGS metagenome assembly MDTG01 (sample SAMN05326645, study PRJNA326480) | marine metagenome | isolation source: seawater | place: Pacific Ocean: South East | collected 2011 | reverse complement strand
TCGATCTCTTCCAGCAGGGCGGCGTGCTCGGTGCGCGCGTCGGCGTCTTCGAGAATCGCGAGGAGTTCCCCCTCGTGCACCGTCGCGCCGGGCTGCGCCGGGATCGCTTCGAGGGTCCCGTCCGCGGGAGCGCGCACCGTCGTGGTCCTCTCGAAGGACACGATGCCTGTTGCGTTGACGGGCCAGGGGACGGGCACCGCGAGCGCTCCCCCAAGAAGGACCGCCGCGAGCCCGAAGGTCGCGAGGGACGCGCGCACGCGGACGGGCGCCGCCTCTTCGCTGGTGAGCACATACCGCGCAACGGACGCGAAGGACTTGACGACCGTCATCCCCACCATCAGGCCGGCGAGCGCGATCCCGAGCGTCCCGAACTTGAGCACCAGCACCGTCGCGATGGTCAGCAGCATCGTGGTGCGATAGGCCAGTTGCGCGAAACCGAACGCGGCGAGCCCGGGCTTGATCGGCAACGGCTCGCCCTCCCGATCGGATCGGAGCCCGAACGCGAAGCGCTTGGTGAGGCCCGCGAGGGCCTCCTGGCAGCGGGCTCGGAGGTTCGGGATCGCGAGCAGGTCGCTGAGCAGGTAGTACGCGTCGTAGCGCAGGAGGGGGTTCAGATTGAACGCGGCGGTCGTGATCGTCGCGAGGATGATGACCTGGTAGGCGAACGCATTGAGCAGCGAGGCTTCGGTGACCGCCCAGACGAAGAGCGCGAGCGCCCCGACGATCGACTCGAAATAGACGCCCGCGAGGGTCACGATCGCGCGTCGCCTGGCGCTGGGAAAGGTCCACGAGTCCGTCGCGTCGACATAAGCGACGGGCGTGAACAGGATGAAGAACGCGCCCATCTCGGGGACATGCCCGCCGAAGGCCTTGGTCGCGTAGGCGTGCCCGAACTCGTGGACGACCTTGAGCCCGATGAGGGCGGCCCAGAGCAGAAACAGGTTGTCCCCGTTGAGGATCGTCACCGCGGGGGCGGCGAGTTCGTCGAACCGCGCGACCGCGACGGCGAGGGCGGCCCCGCTGAGCACGAGCCACGCGATGAACGCGGGGAGGGTGAACATCCAGCGGAACAGCCCGATGGTGCGCGAAAGGAACCGATCAGGATTCACGAGCGGGACGCGCAGGAAGAAGATCCCCAGCAGACGAGAGAGATTCTCGGCGCGCCGGCGGCGCTCGAAGCGCTGGAAGAGGGCGTCCCCGTTGTTGACCGGCAGGGTCAGCAGGCTCCGCTGGTGGAGATCGAGGATGAAGGCGTAGAAGTCCTCTTCCTCGTCGCGGGCCATCTCGCCCTGCGCGACCAGACGGTCGAAGATCTGGCCCAGCGTCCACTCCGTGCGGAGCGTGCCCAGGATGCGGTAGTCCGCGGGGTCGAACCGGTGGGTCGCGAAGGTGACCGGATCGCGCACGACATACGCTGGCCCGTCCCGGAAGACATGCCGGCTGATGTCGAGTTCCCCGCGGAGCTGAACGACGACACCGCTCAGCCTTTCGGCGAGCGATGCCCCGGTCTGCTGGGCGGGCGACGGGCTGGCGGTCGTCTCGGGTGGCATCAGTCGATCCAGAACCTCAGTCGAGCGGCGTCGATCAGGCCGTGCGTGGCGCGCCACCAGTTGGGGCGTTCACCCGCGTCGATGATCGCGACCCCCTCCATTCCGGGACGGAGGAACTCGCTGTCGCCGGGCAGGGGCGCCTCGGCGATGAAGACCTGCTTGCCCTGCCGCTCGCTCGCGGCAGGGTCGATCCGCAGGATCGCGGAATGCGCGGGCGACTCCGGGCGTGCGTGGCTCGCGAACCTGAGCGGGGCGCCGGGCTGGAGATCCGCGACGCGACCCTCGGGCAGCCGGATCTCGATCGCCAGCGTGCCCTCTTCCGCGATGGTGAGCAGGGGATGCCCCGCGGCGACGAGTCGTCCCTGGGCATCGGACAGCTCGGGCCCCACCACGATGCCCGCGACGGGTGCGCGGACGATCGCGTCTTCGATCCGCCGGTTGACACCCGCGAGTCGGACCGCCTGGGCGCGACGCTGGGCGCGCGCCGCGGACGCGTCCGCGGTGTTCCCCTCCGCGATCGCGGCCTGCACGCGCGCGTCGCTCGCGGCGATCTCCGCCTCGAGCTGCGCTCGTTCCAGGCGAAGGTGAGCGGTGTCCATGCGCAGCAGGATCTGCCCCGCCTCGACGCGATCGCCCGCGCGGGCGAGCACCTGCGCGACGGGACCTTCTGAGGGCGCCGCGACGATGTGCTCGCGCTCCGCGATAACCGACGCGGAGGCGTTGACCTTGTGCGGCGAGGTCCCGAGCGCAACCCACCCCGCGAGACCGGCGACCGCGGCGACCGCGATGCGCTTGCGGAGCGCCCCGCGGCGGAGCATCCAGTCCGCACCCGCGAGCGCACTGGCGCACGCATGGCGGTGCAGCGGGCGGGTGGACCGCTCGACGAGCGGGATCGCGCCGCCCAGCGGCGCAAGGAGTTTCTGAACGGCGGCGAGATCGTCTGCATCGAAAGGATGGTCCGCGGGGCGCCGGAACGAGACGATCGCGGCGACATCGTCCCCCGCGACGATGGGGACGCTGATCACGCACGCGTTGTCAGTCGCGGCGCGCCAGCGGAGGTGCAGCCTGCCCTCGTCGGCAAAGTCGCTCGCGTCCCAATTCTCCCGCGGCTGGGCGACGAGCGGCTGCGCGGCGTCGGCGCACTCCCCCATCGCCTGCTCGATGCGGTGCACGCCCGGGCTCCGCTTCTTGACGGTGTCGAGCCCCGAGATGCAGAGCAGCCTGACGCGCCCCCGGTTCACGACGCCCATCGCGGCCTGGTCGCAATCGAACCGCTGGCGGGCGGCGTTGGGGATCGCGAAGGCGAACTCGTGCAGGCTTCGGAACTGGCCCGCTCGGGTGTACACGCGCGAGATATCGTCCATCTCCACCGCGGCGCGACGCTTCGCGGGGCGCGAGAGCACCCCCGCCGCGTGGAGGCAGGCGCTCCGGAGATGGAGCTGGATGCGCTCCGCCTCGGGGATGTCTTGGCAGCGGATGACGATCGCGACACCGCCGAACGGATCGCGTCCCGCGTTATCGACTGGGCACGCGATGACCGCGAACTCGGGCATTCCCGAATCCGATCCGAAGAGGCGCGCAACGGATTTCGCGTGCGAACGGGCCTCGAGGGCGGCGTCCGCGAGCGTCCGCGACCAGGCGCCGAGACCCGGGGTCTCGGTCGAGAACCGCAGGTCGTGCTCTTCCCCTCCCGCCGCGATCGTGAGCGATCCCGAGAGCCCGCCGAGCGCGGTGCACACGATCTCAAGGAACGCCGCGGCGCGGTCGCGGGGGGACTGGAATCGCTGCTCGATCCGCGAGAGACGGGTGTAGAGATCGCCCGAGGCGTCCTCGCGCTGCGTCTGCTTCGCGGCGGCGGCTTCGAGATGAGCGGTGTCGGTGGTCAAATCTGGATCGTTCTCTCTTCGGGCGTGTGAACCTGGCCTGCGGACTCAAAGCAGCGTTCTGGGGTTCCCGTCTCCCTGGTCGGGCAAGGTGACGGGTTCGAGGAAGCGGAGGCCCGCCTCGTACGCGTCGGGACGGACCCGGCGGGCCCGCAGGCACAACGCGTAGATCAACGGCAATTCGATCTGCTCCTGGTCGAAGGCGAGCTGATAGACATCGCCCACCGCGAGCGGACGCGGGAGCAGGATCTGGGTCCCCCCCGAGCTGATGTCCCCGGTGACCCCCTGGAGCTTCCGCCCGTCGCGATGGCTCAGGCTCGCGGGCTCGACGATGACCTTGGCGCGGATCGAGAGCCGCGTGCTGGCGCGCATCTTCTCGACCGCTTCGGGGGTGCTCTTGGAGAGCTCGCCAATCAGTTCATCGGGGTCGGGGGCCTGGGGTTGCTTGCCTGGGTTAAGCATCGTGTCTTCTCGTGTGGAGTGTGTTCAGGTCAGCGCTTCTCGCCGCTTCCGGTCTGCCGCTCATCGGTGTTCACGCGCCCGCCGACGGACCGGATCAGGCCCCACAGGAGGGCGAACGACTCGGCGAACTGCTGTCTCACCGTCCGTTCGGGTGTTTCGCCGGACGGCGCGTCCGACTGCTGAGCCGCGACGAGCCTCGCGCCCCGGGCAGAATCCTCGCCCGCGTCGAGTCGGGTCGATCGCTCATCGCGGGAGAACTCGAAGAGCGGATCGCCGGGCGGTGGGACCGGTGCCGCGTCGTCCGGCGAGGCGGTCACAAAGGGCATGACCTCGGTCACCGGTCGATAGGGCAAGGGCTCGTCGTCGCCGTCCGGGTCGCGCCCCGCGGGTTCGAGCTCGGTGATCTGCTCGCCGATGTCGTCGAGGGTCTGATCGATATCCGAGACGGTATCGATGATGCCCATCTCGATGTCGTCGCCCCATTCGATCTCATCCGTGGGCGGGACAGTCGGGACCTCTTCGACCACGGGCTCCGCCTGCTCGATCGGCGCCGCGGCGAGCGTGACCTCGACATCGATCGTGCGCGCGTTCACGATCGGTTCGCTCGAACCGTCCGTTGTTGTCGCCGTGACGATGAGCTCGAACGAGCCGTTGTACCCGGAGGTTGCATCGAGCTCGGCTCGTCCGAGTTCCTCGGCGGTCAGCGTCCAGGATCCGTCCGGATTGGAGGTCCCCTCGCTGAGCACGACGCCGTCGGGCAGGCCACGGATCGTGAAGACGGTCGATTCCGAGCCGTCGGCGTCCAACGCCGCAGCGTTGATTCCAAGGGATACCCGCTCCCCGCTGTTCAGGGACAGGTCCTGGCCCTCGATCTCCACACCGTCCGCAATACCCTCCACGGTGACTCGGGCCGTCCCGCTGATCGAAGTTTCGTCCGCGCCGTCGACGCTCGTCGCGGTGATCCCCAGCTCGAACTCGCCCGAGAAATCAGAGGGCGGCGTGATCGACAGTCCGTCCAGATCGCCGGGCGTCAGCGTCCACGACCCGTCCCCGTTGTCGACGCCCGCCGACAGGCTCGCGCCGCTGGGCACACCCGACACCGTCACGCTCAGCGACTCGGACCCGTCCGTGTCCGTCAGCGAAGACGACAGATCCAGCGGGATCGCCGAATCCTCGACGCCCGAAGCGTCCGACACGACCAGCGTCGGCGCATCCGCGACCCCCGAGACCCGCACCGTCAGCGTGTCCGACACCGACGCGCTGTCCGCGCCGTCGGTGCTCGTCGCGGTGATCCCCAGCTCGAATTCGCCCGAGAAATCATCGGGAGGCGTGATCGTCAATCCGTCCAGTTCGCCGGGCTCGAGCGTCCACGACCCGTCCCCGTTGTCGACGCCCGCCGAAAGGCTCGCGCCGCTCGGCACGCCGGAAACCGTGAGCGAGAGCGACTCGGACCCGTCCGTGTCCGTCAGGGAAGACGACAGATCCAGCGGGATCGCGCTGTCTTCGACGCCCGACGCGTCCGACACGACCAGCGTCGGCGCGTCCGCGACCCCCGAGACCGAAACCGTGATCGATTCCGCCGGAGACACCTCGGTGTCCACGGGCTGTGTCAGGCGGATGTTCCGGAAGGCGGAAGTCACGCCCGCGCCGCTGACATCGTGGTCGTGCGCGAAGGTCAACTTCGAGAACTCGCCCGTGAAGAACTCGCCCACGGGGATCCGGAAGGTCTGCCACTCGCCGTTTCCTGAGTACGACCCGCCGTCAAGGCCCCAGTCCTGCGATCCGTGCACCTTGAAGGTCCGGTTCGAGCTGATCCCCTCGTCGGTGTCGAACCCGATCGCGTGGACCTCGCCCTCGCCGTCGCTGCGGAATTCGAACTCGAGGATCGTGTCCTCGGTGATCGTCGCGGGGAACGGGATGTCCTTCCAGCTGTTGCCGGTCAGGGAGAGCCCGGCGCCGTCCTCGATCACCGCCGCGTCACCAAAACTGTCCTGCTCTTCGCCGTACGACGAGATCTGGTCGTCGTTGAACGCGACCTCCATCGTCGCGGTGTCCGTCGCGGCTGCCCGGACCGAGAGCTCGAACTCGCCCGAGAAATCAGAGGGCGGCGTGATCGACAATCCGTCCAGATCGCCGGGCGCGAGCGTCCACGACCCGTCCCCGTTGTCGACGCCCGCCGACAGGCTCGCGCCGCTCGGCACGCCCGACACCGTCACGCTCAACGACTCGGACCCGTCCGCGTCCGTCAGCGAAGAAGACAGATCCAGCGGGATCGCGCTGTCCTCGGCGCCGCCGGCATCCGTAACAACCACCACGGGCGTGTCCGCATCCGGGGTAACGCTCAGCGTCACCGTCGCGGTCGTATCGCCCGTGACATCGTCGATGGTGTAGCTGAACGAATCGAGGCCCGAGAAGTCCGCGTCCGGTGTGTAGGTGAAGGTCCCGTCGGGGTTCACCGTCAGCGTCCCGTGCTCGGGCTGGTCGATCGACTCGATGAATGCGCGGCCGTTGCCCAACGCCTCGGTATCGAGCAGCACACCCGTGGTGAACGACCCGTCCTCGTTGACGGTGCCGATCGCGGGGACGGCGTCGGGGGGCGGCGCGCCCGGGTCGAACTCCGCGTCGCTGAGGATGACGCGGTCGATGTTGGTGAAGTCCACCTTCGCATTCGCACCGGAGGGCAGCGTGACGACGATCGAATCACCATCACGCGACATCTCGATCTCGGTTCGGCTGTACTGCGAGAGATCGAGCGTGTTCGAGCCCCCGCCGCCGTCGATGGTGAAGTGCTCACCCCCGGTCGCGTCGCTGAGGACAAAGGTGTCGTCGAACTGCGTGCCGCGGAAGGCCTCGATGCCCGAGAAGGTGTCGTTCCCGGCGTCGCTATCGACGGTGCCCCCGATGAGGTCAACCGAGATCGAGGCGGATCCGCTGCTGTAGTCCGCGGTGTCGGTGCCCTCACCGCCGGTGAGCGTGTCGCTCCCCGACCCGGCGACCAGGGTGTCATCGCCGGCCCCGCCTTCGATCACATCATCGCCCGATCCGCCCGTGAGACGGTCGCTTCCCTCACCGCCCGCCAGGGTGTCGTTGCCCGAGCCTCCGTCGATGATGTCGTTCCCAAGACCGCCTTCGAGCGTGTCGTTGCCCTCTCCGCCCTCGAGGGTGTCGTTGCCCTCTCCGCCCGAGATGAAATCGTCGCCGCCGTGCCCGTAGATCCGGTCGTTGCCGGCGCCGCCTTCGATCACATCGTCGCCGTCACCGGTCGTGATGGTGTCGTTGCCCGTCCCGCCGTCGACGATGTTGTTGCCCTCGCCCGCGTCGATGACATCGTTGCCGGCTCCGCCGCTAATGGTATCGCTGCCGGCGCCACCGAAGACGGTGTCGTCCCCCCCGCCCGCGTTGATGACATCGTCCCCGTCGAGCCCGCTCAGACGGTTCGCGTTGTCGTCGCCGGTCAGCGTGTCGTCCTGGTTCGAGCCCTCGGCGTTCTCGAACTCCCGGATCGTGTCGTTCCCGCCCGCGCCCGTCGCGGTGCCGGCCTCGAGGTTCACATCGACCCCGCCCCCGGTGATATCGCTGTAGGAAACCGTGTCCGTGCCCAGGTCGCCGTCGAGCGTGTCATCCCCCAGACCGCCCCGGATGGTGTCATCGCCGTCCCAGCCCTGGATCTGGTTGTCCCCCGCGTCGCCCTGCAGCGTGTCATCGCCCCGGCTTCCGTAGATGTTCTCGAAGTTGCTGAGCGTGTCGTTGCCCGCGGCCCCGCTCGCGGTGCCCGCGTTCAGATCGACATCGACGCCTCCGCGCACATCGTTGTAGCGCACCCAGTCGGTGCCGTCGCCGCCGTCGAGGGTGTCGTCGCCGAGCCCGCCGTAGACATGGTCGTCGCCCGCGCCGGCGTCGATGACATCGTCGCCCCGCTCGCCGTCGAGCATGTTGTTCCCGGCGTCACCGGTGATCGTGTCGTCCTGGTTCGAGCCGTACACATTCTCGAAGTTCGTAAAGGTGTCGCTGCCGCCCGCGCCGGTCGCTGTGCCGGCGACCATGTCAATGTCGACACCCCCGCCGGAGATATCGTTGTAGGAAAGCGAATCGGTACCCTCGCCGCCGTCCATGGCATCGTCGCCCGTTCCGCCGCGGACATAGTCATTGCCGGCGCCGGCACTAATGGTGTCATCGCCGCCGCGCCCCTCGAGCCTGTTGTTCGCGTCCGACCCAACGACCGTGTCGTCCTGATTGGACGCCTGCACATTCTCGATATTCGAGAGCGTGTCGGTCTGATCGTTCCCCGTCGCGGTGCCGCCCGCGAGATCGATGACCATCCCGCCGTCCGTCACATCGCTGTAGGACACGGTGTCACGCCCCGACCCGCCCTCGATCGTGTCGTTGCCGCTCCCGCCCTGGATCCAGTCGTTGCCGGATCCAGCGTCGATGACATCGTCCCCCCCGCCGGATCGGATCGAGTCGTTCCGATCCCCGGTGAGAATCGTCTCGCCGGAGTCACCTGTCACGAGCCTGTTGTGATCACCCGACCCGTAGATCGTGCCATCCATCTGCGCGACATCGAACGACGACATGTCATCGCCAACGGTCAGGTCCCCGGTCATCACGGACGCCGTGATCGTCCCGATATCGCCGCCCGTGATCACATCGACATCGATCCGATCGCCAGCCGTCAGGCTCCCGAGGTTGCCATTGATCGTGATCGGTCCGGTCCCCTTGAAGTCATCGCCCGCGGTGAGCGAGCCGGCGTTCCCGCCGATACTCATAGCCCCTTCGATGTCGTCCCCAACGCTGAGCGTTGTCAGATTGCCGCCGACGGTCAGATCGCCCTTCAAGTCCGAGTCCGTGCCGTTCCCTTCCAGGGTGATCGTCCCGGCGTTTCCGGCGATCGAGATGTCGCCGTCCGAATGCGTCGCGCTGAGCGACCCCAGATCCCCTCCGATCGTCAGCGAGCTGCTCGACACGATGTTGCGCCCGATACTGACGGTCTCGGCGGAGCCCCCGATGATGACATGTGCGCCGTCCCGCACTTGGTCATTGATCGAGAGCGTCCCGATGTCGCCCTCCACCGTCAGCGTCGCGTTGTCGGTCAGATCATCCCCGACCCTGACCGTCCCGGCGTTCCCCGAGATCGTCACATCGCCGCGGATATCGTTGCCGGTCTCGAGCGTTTCGATATCGCCACCGACGGTGATCGTGCTGCCGACATCGACATAGCCGCCGATGGTGATGTCACCGACCGCGCCACCGACACTGACGCTCGCACCGTTCTTGAAATCATCGCCCGCCGACAGCGAGCCCACATTCCCGGAGACCGAGACCGCCCCCTCGACATCATCCGCGACCGTGAGCGTGCCCAGGTTGCCGCCGACCGTCAGGTCGCCGCGGAGGTCAGAATCGACCCCGTCGCCCGCGATCGAAACCGAGTCGAGATCGCCCGAGACCGTGATGCCTCCCGTCGTCGCCTGCGCCGTCAGCAGCGTGACATCCCCGTTCACCGCGAGATCGGCGTGGATCCCCTGTGCCTCGACCGACCCGACATCCGCGTTGATGGTCAGCGGGCCGTTCGCGAAGTCGCCCCCGTCGAGCGTGAGCGTCCCGATCGAGCCCCCGCTGACGGAAACGCTCCCGACTGTCGCGCCCGCGTCAATCGAGACCGACACCAGGTCCGTGTCGCTCACGATCGCGCCGATGTCCGACCCAATGGCGACCGACCCGACCGGCATCGCGTCGGCGCTCAGCGAGTCGATGGTCAGGGTCGAGTCCGCGCCCGCCTCGCTCACGCCGTCGATCGTCAGCGTGCCGGTGTCCGCGTCGAACGACCAGGCGACCGACCCGGCGCCGTCGACATCCAGAGAAGTCGCGGTCCCGCCCGCGACGAGGATCTCGGCGCCGCCCCCGTCCGTGACCTCGCCGCTCGCATCGGCATCGAGGAAGGTGACCTCGCCGTCCGCGAAGGAGATCGACTCGATGTCGGTGTACTCGATCCGGAACGAACCCTCGCCGGTCTCGATCTCGATCGCGCCGTCCTCGAAGCGTGCGTCGGAACTGTCGTACGCCGAGAGGTCGAGCGCGTCGGCGTCCGCGCCCCCGTCGATAGTGATGACATCCCCCGCCGCGGCGCCGTCCACGACGAAGGTGTCGTTCCCGGTCCCGCCGCGCAGCGTGTCCGAGCCGCCCGACGCGGTGATCCGGTCGTGCCCCGCGCCGCCCTCGACGATGTCGTCGTCGGCCCCGCCGTCGAGGAAGTCATCGCCCTCACCGCCCCGCAGCAGGTCGTCGCCGTCACCGCCGAGCAGGGTGTCGCTCCCGAGTTCACCGAGGAGCGTGTCGTCGCCTGAGCCACCGTCGAGCGCATCGTCCCCCGCGCCGCCCTCGATCTGGTCGCGCCCCGTTCCGCCGGCAATCGTGTCCGCGCCGTCGCCGCCCCGCAGCGTGTCATCGCCAGATCCGCCGTCGAGCGCATCGTCCCCCGCGCCGCCCTCGAGCACATCGCTCCCGGCGTCACCCGCGAGCACATCCTGCCCCGCGCCGCCGCGCAGGGTGTCCGTGCCGTCTCCCCCGAGCAGCGAGTCGTCGCCGTCCCCGCCCTCGAGCAGGTCGGTGCCGTCGCCCCCGTCCAGCAGATCCTGCCCGGCCCCGCCCCCGAGCACATCATCGCCGTCCCCACCCGCGAGGATGTCGTCCCCACCTCCGCCGAACAGGTCGTCGTTGCCCCCGAGCCCGTCGGCGATATCCGCGCCGTCGGTCCCGCTGAACGCGTCGGCGCCGTCCGTCGCGCCGTCGATCATGTCCCCGGTGTCCACATCCGCCCAGGTGCCCGACAGCAGGATCCGATCCTCCAGGCTCTCCGCGCCCGGCTTGCGCTTCCGCTTTGCCCGGCCCGGAACATGCGGTCGCTTCTCGGACGCTGGTTCCTCACCCGGCCGCGGGGCGTCCTGATCGTGTTCGTCCGAGGGATGCCGATTGCGCATGCTGTGCCGCCTTCCCGAGAAGTCCCGCGGGGTAATCGGACACCCCCCACCAGAGGTCGACCCGAACCCTCGGACCCCGCGTGCCGGGGAGACGCTCGGTGACACCTGTACCGGCTGTGCCGGAGAATCGGCCCAAAAGGATGAAACCGGGCACGGTCCGAATATCCGAAGCGAGCGGGCCGCCACCCGGTCGCGAGCCCCAACTCCCCTGCCGGCTCCCCCGCCCCGACCGGTATCATGCGAAGATCCCCCCTAGCGACGGAGACGGTTCGTGGACGATCAATCGCCCGGCGTCAATCCCGACGATGCCAAGGGCGCGCCCCGCCCCACCGGTCCTCCCGCGCCGCGAGCCGCGATCGATCCGGATCTCTATCAGCGTCTGAGGGCGATCGCCGCGGATTACCTCGCCCGCGAGCGCACGGGGCACACCCTGCAGCCGACCGCCCTCGTCAACGAGGCGTTCCTGAGGCTGGGGCGGATCCCGCGCGGGCGCTTCACCGACCGCCGACACTTCGTCGCCGCGATCGCGCAGGCGATGCGCCGCATCCTGGTCGATCACGCGCGCGCGCACGGCGCCCAGAAGCGAGGAGGCGGCGCGTCCCCCACCCCGCTCACCGTTGCGATGGGCGCGCACGCAGACGGCGCCCGCTCCGAGGTCGATCTGCTCGAACTCAACGAAGCGCTCGAACGCCTCGAAGCGCTCGACGAACGGCAGGCGCGCGTCGTCGAGCTCCGCTTCTTCGGAGGACTCAGCGTCCGGGAGACCGCGGATCTCCTCGGGATCTCCGAACGGACCGTGGAACTCGACTGGAGCATCGCCCGCGCCTGGCTCCGCCGCGCCCTGCTGGACGATCGCCCGGCCGACGGACAGGAGGGCACTCGATGAGCGGCCCGGAGCGTGCGCGCGAGAAGCACAGGCGTCTGAGTGAAGCCGTCGCGCGCGCGCTCGGGGCCGCACCCGGTGAGCGAGAGACGGTCCTCCGCGACGCGTGCGCGGGCGATCCGGGCCTGCTCGCCGAGGCGGAGGACCTCCTGCGCGCACACGAGACCGATGACGGGTTCCTCGATCTCGAAGGCGGGATCGCGCACCTCCGCCGCGCCGCAGGCGACGCCGCCGGGATCGGGGACCGCACGCTCCCGGAGATCCCGGGATACCGGGTGCTCGAACAGCTCGCGAGCGGGGGGATGGGCAGCGTCTACCTCGCGGAGCAGGAGAACCCGAAGCGACGCGTCGCGATCAAGATACTGCGCGCGCTGGGCGACTCGCCCGAAGCGCACGCCCGCTTCCGCTTCGAGAGCGAAGTCCTGGGGAGGCTGAAGCACCCGGGCATCGCCCAGATCCACGAGGCGGGGACATTCCGCGACCCCGACCGGGGCCTCGACCGGCCCTTCTTTGCGATGGAACTGCTCGAGGGCGCCGCGCCGATCACCGAGTACGCGGACCGGGAGGGCCTGGACCGGCGCGCACGGATCCGCTTGTTCGTGGATGCGTGCGACGCGGTCCACTTCGGGCACCAACGCGGGATCATCCACCGTGACCTGAAGCCCGGGAACATGCTCGTTGACGCCCGGGGGGTCGTGAAGATCATCGACTACGGCGTCGCGCGCGGAACGGACGCCTCGACGATCGACGCGGGGGTGCGCACCATCGCGGGCGGCGTGATCGGCACCCCGCGGTACATGAGCCCCGAGCAGCTCTCGGGCGATCCGGACGCGATCGATGCGCGCACGGATGTGTACGCGCTGGGGGTCGTGCTGTACGAACTGCTGACCGGGCGCGCACCCTACGAGGTGGACCAGACCTCGCTGGTGTCGGCGGCGCGCACGATCGCGGAAACGGACCCGACCCGACCGTCGGCCCTCGTGCGCACGCTGCGGGGCGATCTTGAGGCGGTGCTTATCCGTTCGCTCGAGAAGGACCCGGCGCGCCGGTACGCGTCCGCCGCGGCGCTCGCGGGCGATCTCCGGCGCTGGATGGAGGACCGACCCGTCGAGGCCCGACCGGTCAGCACGCTCTATCAGCTCCGCAAGCTCGCGGCGAGGCACCGGGGCGCGACCGCCGCGGGCATCCTCGCGGCCGCGGCGCTGGTCGGGGGCGCGACGGTCAGCACGGCGCTCGCGGTCCGGGCGACCCGGGCGGCGCGCGCGGAGCGCCAGCAGCGGGAATCGCTCGCGGATCTCAACGGGTATCTCTCGGGGATCCTGACCTCGGTGACGCCCGCGAGCACGCGCTCTCAGGAGGTGACGGTCCGCGAGATGCTCAGCGACGCGGTCGCGCGGATCGACGAGGAACTGGGCGATCGCCCGCTGCTCGCCGCGACGGTCCGGCACCGGATCGGCGAGTCCTACCTCGCGGTCGGTGCGCCATCGGAGGCAGAATCGGTGCTCGCGAAGGCACACGCCGCGCGCGAAGCGGCGCTCGGTGACCACCCCGAGACGCTCGCGTCGCTCGTCCGTCTGTCGGACGCGTGGATGGAACTGGGGCGTTTCCCCGAGGCACGCGAGGGATTCGCGCGGGCCCTCGAGATGGCGGACCGGATCGGTGAGCGCGGGCGCTCCGCTCTCGCGATCGAGGCGATGGGCGGGCTCGGTGTCGCGTCGGCGCGCTCGGGCGACCTCGCGACGGGCGAGTCGATGCTGATCGAGGCGATCGACGATGCGCGCGCATCGGGCGTCTCCGCCGAGCAGCGGCTCACGCTGATGAACATGCTGGGCAACCTCCGCGCGCGCACGGGCGCGTTCGACGACGCGATCGCGATGATGCGTGATGTCGCGAGCGAGCGGGCCGAGATGCTCGGCGCGGATCACCCCAGCACGCTCATCAGCGTGAACAACCTGGGCTCGACACTGATCGACGCGCGCCGGTACGCCGAGGCGGAGACGGTGCTGCGCCGGAACCTCGAGGACCGCGTCCGCGTGCTCGGGCGCGAGCACCCCGAGACGCTCTCGTCGATGAACAACCTGGCGATCGCGCTCTCGAGGCTGGGTCGGAACGACGAAGCGGGCGAACTGACGCGGGCTGTGCTCGAGCGGCGGACCGAGACACTCGGCGCGGAGCACCCCGACACGATCACCGCGGCGATGAACCTGTACACCCACCTCGACCGGACGGACCGCGACAGCGAGGCGGACGCGCTGCTGGGGACCTATGTCCCGATCGCGGAGCGCACGCTCGAGCCCGCGAACCCGATCCGCCTGTTCGTCCTGAGCAAGTTCGTGCTCTCGTCGCTGCGGAACGGCGCGAACAACGAGGCGGCGGACGCCGCGCGGCGCGCGCTGGTGGCTCTGGAATCCGTCGCGGACGATTCGTTCTGGGAGGTCGCCCGCTTCCGGGCGTTGCTCGGGGCGGCCCTGTCCGCGGGGGGGGATCTCGACGAGGCCGGGGCGATGCTGGAACGCGGGGTTGCAGGCCTGGAGGCGACACGGGGCGCCGATCATCCGTGGACGCGGTGGGCGCTGGCGCAGCTCGGGGAGCATCGGGCACGCGTCGAAGAATCCGGGTCCGAGAACGATCCGGAGCCCCCCGCGGCGCCCGGCGGGCCGTGACGACTCCCAGAATTTCGGACGATTTTCCGGTCTCCGTTGCGCCCCGGGCGCACGGATCGCGCGTTTCTTAGAAGACGGGCGCGGCGTGCGCCCGCGGAACGCCACGCGGAAAGGGAAGACGATGCGCAGGCAGAACCCGGGGGCCATCCCCGTCACCACCGCTCGATCGCGGCGACGACACGCACCGCTCTAGCGGTTCGGCGGACCGACGCGAACGAGCCCGCCGCTCGCGCGGGATGCGTGACGCGGCACGACAACACACCACACGATTGAGGAGATTCCCATGTTCGGATTCGGACACCCATCCCGCGCGCGGACGGCGATCGCTGTCGCCGCGGGGCTGCTCGCGTTCGCGAGTCCAACGCTTGCACAGAACCAGCTGGGCGATTTTCGTCAGTGGCTCGGCGGCGCCTTCGGTGGCGTCGGCACCGACCCATCCGACCCCGCGGGGTTCACAATTCTCGTCGATGACGACGGCGATCCGCTGACCCCGCCTGTCGCGTACAACCTCGACGCGCAGGCGCCCGAGCTCTCGGGCGCGACGAACTATGCACTCTCGCCCACCCGGCGCACGCTGTATGTCCTCGACGAGGACTTCGGCGGGACGGCGCCGAGCCGGGTCTGGTTCGTGGATCTCGACGGGCAGGGCGGCATCGACATCCGGCACGGTCCGTACGCGCTCAGCGGGCAGCTCGGGCCGGCGCGGGTGCAGGGCGGACCGTTCTATTACGAGAGCTTCGGGGGCCTGCGGACCGCGGCGCTGGTGCTGGGCAACACGAACCAGACCGAGCTGTGGCTCCAGCTGTTCGACCTGAACACCCCCGGGCTGAGCGGGCAGGCCCGCGTCGACCTCTCGAACGGATGGGAGCGCGGCTGGTTCTCTCCCGCGGGGGAGTACCTCGTTGTCAAGAACGGTCTGACCGACGCGGATACGCAGTTCGTCGATTACACGCTGATCAACGCGTGCGGGGCGGGCGGCGACTTCGGCATCGCTTCGGATATCCGCGTGTCGGGGAGTCTCGTGCCTCCCGACCCGGTGTTCACGGTGACCCGCGCGGGCGGGGGGACCATCGATGTCGTGGGGCAGATCCCGGGGCAACCCAACGCGATCTTCTCGGGCACCCTGGACGCGTGCGACGGATCGGTGGGCCCCGAGCTCGGCGCGTGCTGCATCCAGCTGGGCAACGGGACGATCTGCGTGGACGGGATCTCGGAAGTCGAGTGCGGGACGGGCACCTTCGGAGCGGGGCAGACCTGCGACGATCTTTGCCCCCAGCCGACGGTTGACATCATGGGCAGCGTGCAGCCGACCGTCCTCGCGGGCGT
>MDTG01432527.1_pt1 | contig 15742 bp, 12 predicted proteins | sample 811421 | NCBI WGS metagenome assembly MDTG01 (sample SAMN05326645, study PRJNA326480) | marine metagenome | isolation source: seawater | place: Pacific Ocean: South East | collected 2011 | reverse complement strand
CTCACTTAAACCTTTAGTTAGGTAAGTTGGAAAAAGAGATGAGTGTTGTGTGCCAGGTCCATAAATTACTAGATCTGAATTATTTAAAACAGAAACAACTTCAGAGTTTAGTTCTGGTGTTTCATGAAGACTATCTAATAGTTTTTTTTTATTTTTATAACTCAAGGCCTCAATTTCTAAAATCTTCTCTTTTGAAAGATTTTCTTTTAATAGGAAAATATCTTCAATTTTTTCTGAATTAGTATTTTCAATAATTTGAACTTCATTTGATATATTTCCTGACTCGCTTAAAGAGTATAGATATAGATTATCTCCATTTGTTACGTTATAAATTTCATGTTTAAAATCAGCAAATATACTATAGCCACTTAATGCCATATTAAAACTTTCTGAATCTAAATAAAATCCCCCAAAAAGAATATTGCCAATTGAAAAATCATCAAAAAAATTATCTCGTATTTGTTCTTTTTTAATTTTTTTAATATGTTTATTAAATATGTTAATATATTTTTGAAATGTGTTATATTTTTTAAACGGTAAATTAAAAACTAGCTTACTTAATCCCCCCTCTTCATATTCATTGTTTATTATTTTTAATAATTTTTGATATTCTTGATAGTTTTTCAATCTATAATCAAGTATTGTTTTTAAAATATTGTTATCGTCCATTAAAGAAGAAATATTTTTTCTAAAATCTGAAGGGCCTAGCATACCCAAAACAACGTCTCTTATTTTCCCACTAGATTTACCATAGTCATATCCATTGATTATAAGATTTATGTTAATATTATCGAAATTATTTAAATATTTAATAAACCCAGAGCAGCCACTTCCACCACAAAAAAAAGTAATATTTAAATTATTTTTGTTCACTTATAAAAAAAGTGTTTTTTAAGAATTTAAAAGGAACCATTTCCATTTTTGTATTAAATTTTTTAGAAAAAAACCTTAACACCTGAGACATAATTTTAATAGGATGAAAAATCATTTTCCAGAATAAAAAATATATGTAAAAATAAAATCTAACAAAGTTAAGTTTTTTAAAATCTTGTCTCCATAATGGTGAAAATGTTAATTCTGATAAACTTTTATACCCATCAAAGCTATCAAAAATTTCAGATCCAGGAATTGGAGTAATTATAAAAATTGCTATTTCATCAACACCATTTTTTGTAAGATCAAATATTAATCTTTTTGTTTCAATCAAGTCTTTTTTTGTTTCATCTATATAGCCTAATACAAAACACGCTTGAGAGAATATATTTTTATCGTTCATTCTTTTAATAATTCTATTTGCGTGTTTTAAATTAAATGGTTTATTAATACTTTTCATTACATTTTTTGAACCACTTTCTGGTGAAATAGAAATATATCTACAACCAGATTTTTGCATTAAATCAACAGTCTCCTCATTTTTTATTGATTCAATTTTTGTTCCAGCACATATTTTCCAATGAATTTTTAATTTTCTACTAATGATTTCGTTACATATTTCTCTCGTTCTTTTATCATTTACTGTAGGATTTAAATCCTCAATATGAAACTCAGTAACTGAATAGGTATTTTTAAACAACTCAATCTCATCGACTATATTTTTTGCAGTTCTGTACCTCCATTTTCTATTGTTAAGCTCTGGAACAATACAAAACTTACATGGGTATGGGCAACCTCTCGATGTTAATATAGGCAAATATCTTTTTGCTGTTAGCGGGCCATGAGCATGCCCTAAAGACCAATAGTTTTTTATAGGAAATTTTTCCCAATTTGGGAATTTTAAGTTATCAATATCATCAATGATGCTTTTATTATTTGAAAAATTTGTTCCAATAAGTCCATCAATTTCTGATAGTGAATTGTTTGATTTTATGGCGTTATAAATTTTAGGAATTGCAAGTTCATTTTCTCCTGTAAGTAAATAATCACAACCAATATCGAAAAATTCTTTTGATACCTTTTTTAAAGAATAAGCTGTAACGGCTTGAGTATTTTCTATTACTATAAGGGGGGTATTTGGGTATTTACTTTTTAATATCTTAGCTATTTTAATTATTGAAATATGATTAATTACTTGATTGGCATATAAAAAGAAACAGAGGTTTTTATTTTCTTCAAATGAATAGTTATTAATTTGTTCACCTAAAATTAAAAAACCATTTTTTTTTATATACTTATTAGGAAGTTTTCCAAAAAGATCAATTACATCATGTTCTATACCATTTTTTTTTAGTGAAGCCGAGGCGTATGCTAGCCCTATAGGCATATATACAATGCCGGTGGTAAACTTATCATTTTTTTGAATAACTAAATTTGGGTTTATTAAAGTACAACTCATATATTTCAATTTACAAACTTGTATTTGATTACTGCTAAGACAGCTTTTATAGCATCCTTAAAAGATATTTTTTTACCTTCTTTTTTTGTTCTAGGATAGTACTTTATTGGAATTTCAATAATATTTATTTTATTTTTTAAGAGTTTGATAGTTATCTCATGATCTGTCTCAAAACCCTTAGTGTAGATTTTGTTCTCATTAAAAAATTTTTTTTCATAAATTTTATAACCAGTAAGTAAATCACTTACAAACTTACCATGTATAATCATAAATAAAAAAGATAGAAAATAATTAAAAAAAAATGCAAAAATATTTTGATCTTTAAAAGGTTTTTTTATTAGAGATCCGTCTTCTTTTAAATATCTTGAGCCATAAATTGCAATGTTATTTTTTTTTTCCACAAATGGCATAAGTAATTTATGATAATAGAATGGATCATATTCCATATCGGCATCTTGAACCAATATATAGTCACCACAACTTTGCAATATACCTTTTTGAACAGCACTTCCTTTCCCCATATTTTTTTGTTTAATTAATTTCACATTTTTATAATTACTACAAATTTGAGCTGTTTTATCTGTCGAGCCATCATCTACCACTATTATCTCTTTGGTAAAATTTATATTACTTAAATCAATTGAGAGAATTTTATTAATTAATTTTTCAATAGTTTTTTCTTCATTAAATGCAGGAATAATTATTGATACATTTTTCATATTATATTTTTTTTAGTAAATATTCTAAATCCTTTTTAGTATTAATTCCTTTTGACTCAAATGAAAATTTTGCAGGAACTGTAGAGATTATATTTTGTTTTGAGATATACATAAACGATCTAAGAAAATCATACTCTTTTGTTTTTTTTGTAATTATTAATTTTTGCTTAATTAATTTTTTTAAAAAAAATTTAATAATAAAGGTATTGCAAACAAAAAAACCACAATCAGTTTCTCCAAAATTTTTTTCCAAAGACTCTTCTCTGGATTGCAAAACCTTAGTTACTAAACCTGATTTATTTTTGATCACAAGTGTATAGGGATTTGATTTCTTAACAGTTGGAAAGACTATACAGTGGTTTGGTCTTAGTATAAAGGTTTTAATGCTTTTATCAATTGTTTGAGCTGAAATGCCAAGTTGATCAGCCCATATTAAAAAAAAATTTTTTGTTTGTACTTTTGGCATTGCTAAATTTATTGCATGACCCATTCCTTTTGGTTTTTTTTGCAAAACAAATACGAATTTAATCTCCTTATATTTTTTATTAGAAGCAATATTTTTAATTTCAGATAAATTATCTTCAGAGACAATAATAATAATATTATTTGAAAAGGGTTTTATTTTATCAAGCACAATTTCGAAAATTGTTTTGCCCTTTATACTATATAATAACTTATTTTTACTTTTATCAAACCTACTTCCTTTTCCTGCTGCAGGAATAACAGCTGTAAAATCTTTATATAAAATCATATCTTTTTAAAAATATAAATATTTTGTCCAATATTGTACTTTATTTTAATATTTTTTAAACTTGTTGTCTTAATTATGTTTTCAAGAAATTTTAACATAGGAAAAACATTTGAAACTCTTTCCATTATATAGCCCAACTTTAATATTTGCTTGTGTTTGATAACTTTTAGCAAACTAAATCCATTATTTTTCATAAACAAGTTAATCGTTTTTCTTTCAAAATAATACAAATGAACATCCAAAAAAAAAGGCCACTTAAAACCGAGTAATTTTCTATAAATACTTCCATAATCTGGAATATTTAGTAGAAGAAAACCGTTACTTTTTAAAAATTTATTAACATAAATTATTTCGTTATTAATATCAGTTAAATGCTCAAATACATCCCAATAGGTAATCAAGTCATATTTTTTATCTTTATTAAATTTTTCAAGTGTAGTTGGATAAATATTCAAATTTGGATATTTTGTCTTAGCTTCTTCAACTAACCACTTATTTGGTTCAATTCCATCACACTCTATTAATGGACTATCAATAGATAATAAAAACGCGCCACCAGCCGAACCTACATCCAATATTGAAAATTGTTTTTTATTATATCCTATTATCTTTATAATATTACTAAGATTAATTTTAAAGGTTTGAATTCTCTCTTGGTTTTGAAGAATAAATTTTCTATCTTTATTATATGAATATCCTTTATTAATTATTTCATTTGAAAGACGGGGGCTGACATAGGTTAGTTCACATTGTTTACATTGAACAAGTTGTTGAGTAAGCTTATGATTGCTAGATGAATTAAATAAATCATATTTTTTTTCTTGGTTTTTATTAGATCTAATGCTGCCTTTTTTTATTATTTTAAAATTTTTAGACTCACATATAGGGCAGTCAATTTTTTCTAATGAATTAAATTTCATAAGTTTTAAATTAATTTTTTTTATTTGTTAATTGATATATATCATAATATTCATCTTCAATCTTAAAGTAATTATTGATATTTAAGAAAGAAATTCTCTCATTAGAGAATTTTCTATTTTTTTGAATAACTATGTAATTGTAATTTCCCTTTTTAATTTTACTTTCAGCTGAAATATATTTGAAATTTTCTCTAATCGCAAAATCACTTTTAGTTCTGGATAAAATAGACAATTCATCAATATTATTATTATTGGTATACATTTTAAATATGTGAGACCCGTCTATGAGATATTTTTTTTCATTATTCTTATCTATTAAACCAATAAGACTTTCTAAACCTTTGTTGTAGTCTGCAACCATATTTTTATATTCATCAATTTTTAATAAATTTAGATTTATAATAACAACTAGTAGAGAAATTGTTGAAACTATTAATTTTTGAATTTTTGTTTCCAAATTATGACTTAGGCTTACATAGCTAATAGTAAAAAATAAAATACATGTAAGGGCAGGAAGGATATAATTAAATGAAACAAAAAAAGGAGATATAAAGATTGAATAACAAACACCATGAATAATAAATATATTCAAATATCTATTCTCTTTTTTATAATTTATTATTGATAGAAAAATACAAATTAAAGGTAAAATAAAAATATAATTATTATTGTAAAAAAAATTATACCATTTGTCTAATAAGCTTCCATACATTGAAAACTCATTACCTTTAAGCAAAACAAGCTTATAGACATATGTTAAAAAAATTTTTCCGTAATATAGTTTGGTAATCATTGGTGGAAATAATATTACCGTTAATAATAAAGACAAAAATAGATATTTAATTATACTGATGATGGTTATTTTTTTCTCACTTATTCTGTTCAGATAAATTATCGATATTAAAGTAGCAAATATAGAAATTAAGGATGTATGAAGTGTTATTATAAGGAGCGAAGTTGAAAAAATAAAATTACAAGAATTAAAAATACTATTTTTTTTCATATACATATTTATTAGGCTATACAAGTGATATGTAAGAGCTAAAGCATAGAAGATATGAAATTGTAAATTGATAAAGCCATTGATAAAAACTTTATTAGTTACAAAAGCACATATAATAACTAAGGTTAAAAAAATTCTAGAATAATTAATTTGTAAGGTATTGTATATTGCTAAGAGCATACTAAATATGAAAAATAAATATAGAATCATTAGGCTGTACCTAAGCTTTTTGTTAATTTCATTTATGGAATCTTTTTCAGAGATAAAAAAACTCCAATAATATACTGGAAGAGGAGGATGATAGTGCCTTAAGTGATAATTATCATTTTCTTCATTTACAAAATTTTTAATTATGTTTGATTCTAGATCTCGATTAAAATATTTTTCTTTACCTATGTAAATAAATTGTTTTATTGATAAACTTTCATTGTCAGTATAATTTTCATAAAAACCTTTAATAGACGCATTGACATAATCAGTTTCATCCCAATTAAATTTTAAACTTTTAAGATTTGATAAATTATAAAAAGATATTGTTAAAATTGTAACTGAAAAATAAAATAAAATAAATATTAGTTTTTTATTTGTAAATTCTGTGGACATATCTTTTTTATATAAAGAATTTGTATTAAATTGAAACAAGTAAGAATAATATTATTTTTTTAATTAAAATTACTTTTTATTTTAAATAATTAGTATTTAACTCAAAAAATATGTTTTAAATGAATTATATTTGTTTGTATCTACTAAGTTAGATAGTTTTTTTGTTCAATTTTTTTATGTTATGTTTTGGGTTTGAAACTAATATAACTCCTTAATACAAAAAAAAATCTTTAAAACAGATTTGAAAATTTATTATAATGTTGTTTACATTAATAAAAATTTAAATGGTTTAATAAAAATTATATTGTATATATTTATTTAACAAATTTTATATGCTCAATAATAAGAATATAATTATATATATTGCTATAAGTCTTTTTAATTTATTTGTAGTAAACACATTATTAATTTTTTCTAACAATTTTTCATCTTATTTTTTTATTAATACTACAATAACGTCATTGCTAATTTTTATTTTGTTTACAATATTTTCTCTTGTAATATTTGTTATTTTAAAAAGAGTTATAGGATTAAAAATATTAGGTTATTTGTCTCTATTATTTTTATTTTTTTCTATTGGGTCTAGTATTCATTCAAATAATTTAAGTTTTATTTTTATAAATAATTTAAAATTAACATTAATAATTAAATTTTTTATTATTAATGTAATAACTATACTAGTATTGTATCTTAGTTTAAAAAAATTTTTAAATTTTTTTTTAATTTTTTATTTGATAAGTTCAACTTTTATTATTTTTAAGAACTCAATCCAAATATTGAAAGAAAACGAAATAAAAATTAATGAAGAAGTATTGTTATCAAGAAATTTAAATGTTTTTATTTTAGGTTTTGATGGTGTGAATAATGATGAAATAATAAAAATTATTTCTGATGGCAAATATTCAAGTGAATTTAATAATTTTACTTTTTTTGATAATTTTTATACAAATAGTCCATCATCTAAGGCTTCGATAAGCTTTGAATTAATAGGAAATAGGGCTGGTGAAATAACAAATTACACAAATAAAAATATAATTAACTTTGTAAAAAGTGATAAAGATAATTTTATTAATAGAACTGATATACACAAGAATATTCTTTCATATTATCGATTATTTACAGATCAAGAAAGGCTAATAGATTTTAGTACAATAAAACTAATAAACATTTTTTTATTAATAAATGAAAAATATATCAGAGAGTCACTTGTCAGATCTTTTACATATAAGGTTAACGGTTTTGTTCCAAGTCAAGTTGCTTTAGGTAATTATAGTTCAAATATATCCCTCAACCAATATGAAGCTTATATAAATAATTTAAATCAATCTAAAATTATTGATAAGCCAGTAATGCACTCTGGTTTTTGGATGTTTCCTCACTACCCTGTAAATTTTGATGCAAATTGTAATAAACTTAAAATGGATGAAGTTAAAACATCACAAAATATAGTTGGTCAATATAAATTAACGGAGTGTGTAGTGAACAAAATGATTCAGTTTATTAAAACTATAAAAAATCTAGGAGTTTATGATCATTCAATAATTATTTTTAAAAGTGATCATGGCTCAACCACAAAAATTTTTGATGATAATGATATTAGAAAATTATCAATAAAAAACTCAAGTTATGGATATGGCAGATACCTTCCATTTCTTTTAATAAAAGATAGTTCTGTTAAAAATTTTTCTATCAATAATTCTGTTATAATGAATAAAGACATAGGAGCATATGTATGTAGTTTATTTCAATCCAATATTGAAAAATGTGAAAAATATGGATTAAATTATATTCAAGATGCCCTCGGAGGAAAATCAATTGATAGAAGAGAAGAGATTTTCTTTATTGATGAAGGACAAAATACTCATATTATCGATTTCCTTACACCAATCAAAGTTAAATTAACAAATAATAAGGATGATATTAATTTAGAAAATATTTTCTATATAGAATAATTAACAAATACAATATGTTGTTGAATGACCAATATAGGACTAAGGCACTTGGTTGATTATATAATAAAATTAAAAAAACAAATGGAACTGTTAATTCAAATATTTTAATAGAGTTTTTTTCAAGTCTAATTGAAATTAAATTAATAACGGTCATTATTATTGGTAAAATATTTATTTTTATATTATTTATAATTATTACATTGTCTGGTTTTGATAAGTCGTTCACTAGTAGAAATTTTAAATTTGAAAAAACTTGATCATTTATGTTTAAAAATAGATGATACATTGTAAAAAAAATTGGTATTTGAATCAAGTAAGGAAGAATTAACAAAAGTTCCTGAATAGGATTGTATTTGTATTTTTTATAAATTTGTTCTGTAGCATTAAATTTATGTTCTCCTTTGAGACCTTGTATATTTTTTTTTACCTCTTGTTTAATTTTTTCAAAATATTTTTGTTTATTTTTTGTAAAGTTTTGTACTTTTTTTTCTGGATAAAAAATAAAAATTTTTATCATTAGGCTTAATATAAAAACAGAGATAACTTCGTTTAATCCCAAATTTAAACAAAATCTAAAGTAATCATTTAAAATAAAAACTAAGTTTTTAAAAAAAATTTCGATCATTTATTATATAAATTATATATTGCTTTAGCGCATAATCCTTCAGAATTATTTGGGTTATAATAATTTTTTTCATAAATGTAATTAAAATTAAATTTCTTTAGATCATTAAGCTCATTTAGTTTTATTACCTCTTTATAAGTGGTTTCAATTTTATCTGGATTAAGTATATGGCCAATTTGACTTCTAATTGTTTTTTCTAATGGTTCTATATTAAGCTTGTAATGTTCATCATTTTTAATTTTTTGAGGTGTGTCTATAAACAATACAGGTTTTTTAAAAACAATTGCATATTCTATTGCTGCTCCTGACCAATCACTAATCATAACATTTGATTCTAACATATTTTCTACTGAAGAGGTGCTTGGATTATAATTAAAATATTTGTGATTTTTAAAACACGTTAATATATCTGCTATAATTTTTTTATTTATTTTCAGTGATCTTGGATGAGGGCGAAAAAAAACCTTAATATTGTTTTCAGTTAAATTTTTAATAATTTCAAAGCAGTGTTTTTCAATAATCATATTTTTCCCCCATGATGGGGCCAAAACACAGGATATTTCATTTCTGAACAAATTAGATTTAGTTTGTGATTCAAAAATTTTTTTTATTTCTAACATTCTTTCAAAATTTAAATATCCTATTTTTATTAATTCTTTTCTTTTATGACCGTAAACTTCCTCCATTTTTTTTTGTTCTTTATAAAATTGTGGACCCGTACATAAAATAATATCATAGTTTTTATAATAATTTTTATTATCAATTACATGTGCGCTTACTGGGGTGTGAGGCATAAAAATATATTTTGTAGGATTTATAGAATTTAAATTTTTCTTTATATGATAATTATCTAAATCTCCCATCGTCATCAAACAAAGTTTCGAATTTAAAAATTGAAAAATTGTGATTAGAAAAAAACTATTTCCAATATAAAATTGACTAAAATTTTTATTCTTTTCAAAATGTGTTTTTTCTGTCCCATCAGATGTGAGATAACATATTTCTAAACTATATTTATTAATTAATATTTTTATTAAATTTTCAAAAAAATGCCAGTCGGATTTATTTTCTGAATAAACAATAATTTTATTCTTTTTGTTTTTTAAGAAAATGTAATTAAATATATTTTTTAATAATTTAATATTCATATTTTAATCATCTAATTTATAAATACATGATTTAAAATTAATTAAAAGAGTTTGAACTTTATAAATTTTAAAATATTAGTAATAAAAAATTTTATAATAAATAATCTATTAGTTTTATTTTATGTTATTTTTTTTAATAAAAAAATTCTTAAGCTTGTACCAGATTTTTTTTATATTCCAGACTATTGCAGCAAAGAAGCCAATAATTGCAGCAATAATTGCACTTCCTGACGAAGGGTCCACATATGCAAATGAAGGACTAGTTATTAAAAAAAAATAAATAGTTAAAAAGGTTACCTTCATCTATATCTTTCTTTATACAATTCAAACATATTAAGTTTCAGAGTTATAGTATTTTTTCAATTTATTTGAGTTAGCTAAATTTATATAAGTTTTATAATCACTGTATGTATCAAACTCCAACCATCCACTTTTTATTTTAATAGGCTTTATTTTCCACCCTTCATCAATAAGTAATTGAATAAATGTTGTCATGTACATACTCTGTTTATTTTTACCTTCATATAGTGTATTTTTATCTAAATCATTATAAAAACTAATTAATTTTTTTATGATACTGGCTTTAATCTTTATTAAACCTATGTACTGTCCATCAATATTTTTATATGATTTAACTTTCTTTCCAAGCTCAGTTATATTATTTTTTTTATTAATTTTTAAACTTTCTAAATCATCAAGAGGTTTTGTAGACCGCAGACTCCAATAATCTTTATAATTTTTATCAATTACAATTGAAATTTCATGTTTAGACTTTAATAGTTTCTCAAAAATTTTTTTTGTATAAATTATATCACCATAACTAATTATTAAATCATCTGTTCCATTTAGAAAATCTTTACTAGAAAACAGACTATAGACCATATTTGTTTCTTTATATTTTTTATTAACAATTTTTAAAACATTTGGGTTCTGTATTTTTTCTTCCTTATAACCAACAACAATACCAATTTTTTTTATTTTATACTTTTCAAAAATATTAAGCTGATATTCTAATAGAGTTTTTCCAAAAAAACTCACAAGGCATTTAGGGGTCTCTTTTGTTAAAGGAGTTAATCTCGTGCCTTCTCCAGCTGCTAAAATTATTACCTTTGCCATTTTTTCTCAATTATTTTTTGAAATATCAAAATGTCTTTTCTATTTCTTCTTCTTTCAGGATGCCACATAATGCCCATTATATTTTTTGTTTTATGAATAAAGCATTCTATCCCTGAGTCGTCATCTTTAGCTATAGGTGTTAGTTTGCTGCTTAATTCATTTTTTTTGATTCCCCAATTGTGAAAACTATTAACATAATTTGAAAAATACTTTTCATTTTTTCTATCGTAGTAAATCCTATGCTCCTTGGCTACATGATTTTTTATTGGTGATATTTTGCCATTAAAGTAAATATTTATAATCTGCATTCCTCTGCAAACACCTATTAAAGGTATATTTTTTTTAATTGCGAATTTAATTAAACTCATTTCTAAAATATCTCTTTTTTTCGAGGTTTTGCTCATTTTTTTATTGTTTAGTAAAATGTCGTTGCCACCTGTTAAGACAATAAGCTCAGGTTTTTTTTTAATTAAAGTATTAATTTTAGTATTAGATATATTAGGTAAAATTATTGGGTTTAGTTTAAGTTTGTTTGCAATACTTATCCATCTATGATCTAGACTGTCACGAGTCTCGTTTATTTTTTTATGAAAATCAACTCTTTGTGTATATATTATGGTTTTCAATTTACTCCCTCTATGGTTTTATTTTTACAATCCATTTTAATTATTTTAAAGTTCATTAACTTATTATAAATTTTTGCACCTACACCAATTGCTGCTGGCAAGTTTTTTTCTGCACTCCGAATAGCCATATGTGAATTGGCTCCACCATATTTAGTAATAAGACCCAATATTGAGTAAGTAAATAAATAATCATATCCTGGATCAGCTCTTTCTATCATTACAATCTTATTATAGATTCTTTCAGAAATATTCTTTGGAGTTTTATCAGAAATTTCTATAATTGAACCTGTTATGTTTGAAAGGGATATGAAATTAGGAACAGAGGTATTTTGTTCATAAAAGTAAAAATCATTTTCATTTGTTATTAGGGAGGGAAGACTTATCTGATTTGTAAGATTATAATCTTTTTTTCGTCTTTGAATTAGATTCTTTAAATTTAATTTTTTCTTTTTGTTTAGTAATTTAATTTCATTAATTTTTATAAAAGATAAATCTTCTCTTGTAAAATTTTGATTCTTTCCATAACTAACTAATATGTCTAAAGCCTTGCTTAAGTTTTTTGTAAACTCAAATTTAGTAGACTCTCTGTACTCAATAGATTTATAAAAATAAGAAATTAAATCATCAACTGAAATAGAAGATCCTAATTTTTTTAAAAATAATTCTATTTTCTTTCTCTCTATTTTATTAGGAATAAATTTATTAAATTTTTTCTTTATAATAGAGGTGTTTGTATTTAAATAGAAATCGGGTTCTTCCCAATATGCTTTGTTGCCTATTTCATATGTACCTGGTCTTAGGTGACCAAACTTATTTATAAATTTTAGCCTATTTTTTTTATTTATTTTTATTCTTGATAATTCATTCTCAAAGTCTTTTGCAACAGAATTTACTCCATTCATAAAATCATTAAATCTTTTTAGAGTTAATATTTTTTCAACTACAAAGCTTTTTAAAATTGTAATTGAAACAAATCCAGCTCGAGCAGCATGAGCAAAAGGCAATGTTCCATATTTTTTACAATCATTTAAAAGTTGAGAAAATTTTATCACCTCTGATTTTTTTGAATTTAAAATAATTGCTCTATTTTTAATAAGCTTATTTATATTTTTAGTATCTTTATCTAATCTAATAAAAGATTTTATTGTAATATCTTTTAATCCCTTCTCTAGAGTTTTTATTTCTTTAGTATTAAATTTATATTTTTTTAATCTTTTAGTTGCAACTTTATTAAAGCTTGGAGTCCAGATTGTGAAAAGTATTTCAAATTCTACTTTATCATGGAGATTTGGATTATTTTTTAAAATATCTATATAAGCATTGCATAATTTGTCTGACATTTTATTAGGTAAATTTTTTGGTATAAATGAACTGAAACTTGACCTAACATTTACATACGGTTGATTACAAAAATCAATCATCAATGGCATATTTTTTAAATACTTATATCCAAATTGACCACGTTGTTTTGCCCATACTGAATTTGTAATTAAATATTTATAGAGATCTTTGGCTAAAGGGTTTGGTTTGACGCCAATTATTTCAGCTGGATTCCAATCAGGCATATTTCCATAAATTGTTTTATTGCGGTTATCTTTAATAAGTTTTTTATCTAAGTTTTTAAATTTAATAACTGATTGATTTAGTTTATTATTTATTTCACTAATGTAAAATTTTTCAAAATCACTATGATCAATAGATATTGGTCTTATTTGAAATATATGCACATTTTTTTTTCTATCTACTGCAAACTCGATATCTAGTTTGTGATAATTTAATTTATTTTCAATCTCAGAAATTGATAATATAAGTTTTTTTAAAAAGTCAAATTTAAAACCTGCTTCTTTGCGAAAATTTTTATGAATAACAATATTTTTACTAGTTTCAATTTTGCCACTTGTTATTGTATCTGTCCTTGTAGAATTTTCATCAAAGTTAATCTTATAGTATGGTTGGCCATTTTCTAAGTCACATGTGAACGCAACTCCAGAAAATAGAATATTTTTGATTTGTTTTTGAACAAAAACTTGATCATTCATAATTAATTTGTTGCCATAAGATTTGATAACTGTGTTGATTGCTTTTATTAATTTTTTGTTATTGTTTAGATCTACATTTAAAACACTTGCGAAGGCACCTGCATTAGATAATTTCCAGTTATCCTCTTTATTTGAGCTGCTTCTAACAACTACATGATTTTTTTTGAATATTTTTTTTATATTACTTTGAATTAATCTATTTTTTGTTTTCCATTCATTTATTGTAAATCTATATTGATTTCCAATAATACTTTTTTTTAATACAGGTTTAATCCTGTCGAGTGTTTCAGATTTTGTACCCATAACAAATCTTGATACATCGCTTTCAAAGTTTAATTCTGCCCAATTATTTTTAATATCTATAAAGTTTAAATTTAACTTTGATTTTTTTAACATTTGCAGAAGATCAACAATAGAAGATCCTTTAATTTTGGATTTATTTTTTTTTATATATTCTATTGATTTTTCCCTAAGTAAAAATAAACCAGTAAATTCAACTATTTTTTTTGATTTTGAGGAAAAATTATTAAGATAGATTTTTTCCGCTTCTTTAATATCGTTTTTAGTTCGTGAAGCAAACCTATTCTTCCATGTACTGTCTACAGCAAAAACGACATCTCCTTGCTGTTTTATAATTTTTTTATATATTTCTTTTCTAAATATTGTGTCTGAGTATGTTATTATTTTATCTCTTTTATTAAAATTTATATTAAGAAAAGTATCCAATATATTTTTTGGTTTTTTGATTTTTTTAAAGGAAATTATTGGAATTTTTTTTTTTATTTTATTTATTTCATATCCTCCCAAAAAAATGATTTTAGTTTTAGTGCTGATTTCTTTAAATGACTCAATTTGCCAATCAAGAGTGACAGATTTTAAGCTAATTTGTTTTAATGCTGACGGCTCTGTCCCTCTTTTTGGTTTACCCGCTCCAAGTATAAATATTTCCATCTTATTTAATTAAAATTCATATATTGAATAATTTATGTCTTATACAACATTAAATTCAAATTAATTTAATACAATTATCAATAAAAAAATCACAGACATTTATTAGTTGATAAATTTTATTATGTATTTACCATTTTTTTTCTTGTTTTATGCCATTCTAAATGACCAATAAAATAAAATGGATCTTTATGAGATTGGCAAATTTTTAGATTTAAATTTTCAATTTTTTTTGAAATTGCTATTTCAGACGCAATACACTGTTCCCTAAAATAACCAATATTGAAACCGTTTATTTTATCCAGTATATTTTTTTTTAGCGCGATATTTAAGCTTCGTAAATGTATTGGTGTAGCAGTAATTGGAATGCCCCAATCCAAAATTTGTTTTTTATAATAACTAACCCTGTCTAGTTTAGTTTTGTTAATATTAATATTATAGTTTAATGGACTATCAATCATTTTATCCCAAGAATTTGACCATTTAAGATTTATAGACTCGCCAATCATTCCTGCATTTTTTTGTGATAAAAATAACAAGTAATTTTCAAAAAAAGATAGTTTTTTAATAAAACATTCATCTTGAAAAAAAAAATAATTTTCATAGTCATTAAAATATCTATAACCTTCGTCCCAAGCTCCGATGTTCATCCCGGTGTTTTTTCTGGTAAGGTAATACACATTTTTAATTTTCTCTAAGGATAATTCATTTACTTTATCATCATTAATTATAACCCCAATTTGACATTTAAACTTAATAAGTTGACTGATAAGATTTTCTAAATATTTTTTTTTTCTACCTTCGTAATGAGATATTATAAAAATAGAGTTATGCATTTGAAATGCATATTAATATTTGTTGACTAAAATAATTATCTATATTTTTTTTAAAAATTTTTAAATTCATGTTCTCTAACATTAAATAAACATGCTCTTTGTTTAGTAATTCTTTTAATAGTAT
>MDTG01325683.1_pt1 | contig 15743 bp, 13 predicted proteins | sample 811421 | NCBI WGS metagenome assembly MDTG01 (sample SAMN05326645, study PRJNA326480) | marine metagenome | isolation source: seawater | place: Pacific Ocean: South East | collected 2011 | reverse complement strand
GTTAAAGATGAGTAAAGTGAGTTTCAAAGATTCAATTATTAACGGGATACCTCAAGAGCTACCGTCTAAAAAGAAATGGGCTCTTTCGAGCAATAGAGCTCCGAAAAGAAAGGATATCCTGAGTTTAGAGGAGAAAAAATTAGCAATTCGTAACGCTTTGCGGTATTTCCCTGAGGAATGGCATCGCAAACTTGCAGCAGAATTTGCTCAAGAACTTAAAGATTTTGGTCGAATTTATATGTATCGATTTAAGCCATCCTACGAAATGTATGCAAGACCGATTTCAGAATACCCTGTAAAAAGTATTCAGGCTGCTAGTATTATGTTAATGATTCAAAATAATCTAGATCCTGCTGTTGCTCAACATCCTGATGAGTTGATAACTTACGGTGGCAACGGAGCAGTTTTTCAAAATTGGGCTCAGTATCTTTTAACCATGCAGTACTTGAGTGAAATGACTGATGAACAAACTTTACATATGTACAGTGGTCATCCGATGGGTTTGTTCCCAAGTAGTCCGTTAGCTCCCCGTGTTATTGTAACTAACGGGATGATGATTCCTAATTATAGTAAACCTGATGATTGGGAGAGATATAATGCTCTTGGGGTTACCCAGTATGGTCAAATGACTGCTGGTAGCTACATGTATATTGGTCCACAAGGAATAGTGCATGGCACTACTATTACATTAATGAATGCATTTAGGATGAAACTAAACTCCAACGAAAGTCCCGCCGGTAAAATATTTCTCACTGCTGGACTAGGAGGGATGAGTGGTGCTCAACCAAAGGCCGGTAATATCGTAGGATGCGTTACGATATGTGCAGAGGTAAACCCAAATGCGGCTTATAAAAGATATAGTCAAGGATGGGTGGATGAATTGATTGAAAATTTAGATGAGTTGGTATTAAGAATACGAAAAGCACAATCGAATAAAGAGGTTGTTAGTATTGCTTTTGTAGGAAACGTTGTTGATATCTGGGAGAGGTTTGCTCAAGATCAAATCTTTATACATGTTGGAAGTGATCAAACGTCACTTCATAATCCTTTTGCAGGAGGATATTACCCAGTAGGATTATCTTTTGAGGAAAGTAATCAAATGATGGCCAATGAGCCCAATAGATTTAAAGAGGTAGTATATGCGTCGTTGAGAAGACATGCAGCAGCAGTGAATGAACATACAAACAAGGGTACCTACTTTTTTGATTATGGAAATGCATTTTTATTAGAGAGCAGTAGAGCTGGTGCAGATATACTTGCTCAAAATGGAATTGATTTTAAATATCCTAGTTATGTACAAGATATTTTAGGTCCAATGTGTTTTGATTATGGTTTTGGTCCATTCCGTTGGGTTTGTGCCAGTGGATTAGATGAGGATTTGGCCGTAACTGATGCGATTGCAGCTCAAGTAATGCGTACTATTATGGATGATTCACCCCCTGAAATTAAGCAACAAATGGCAGACAATATTAAGTGGATTGATGAAGCAAATCAAAATCAGATGGTAGTGGGTTCTAAAGCCAGAATACTTTATGCTGACAGTGAAGGTCGTATAAAAATAGCAGAAGCATTTAATCAAGCAGTTGCAAGCGGAGAACTTACAGGGCCTATAATTTTAGGAAGAGATCATCATGATGTTAGTGGTACAGATTCTCCTTACAGGGAAACAAGTAATATTTACGATGGGAGTAAATTTACTGCTGATATGGCTATTCATAATGTAATTGGTGATAGTTTTAGAGGGGCAACCTGGGTGAGTATTCATAATGGTGGAGGAGTAGGTTGGGGAGAGGTAGTGAATGGAGGATTTGGGATGCTGTTAGATGGATCAAAAAAAGCAAGTAAAGGGTTGGAAAGTATGATTTTATTTGATGTTAATAATGGAATAGCAAGAAGAAGCTGGGCAAGAAATACCAACGCACAATTTGCTATCAAGCGAGAGATGAAACGTAATAAGAGTCTAAAAATAACTCTAGCCCAAGGGGTTAAAGATGATCTTTTAGATAATCTATTTAATTAAAGAACTCCTTCATTTTATCGAAGAATCCTTTTTCTTTCGATGGATCTGGAGTGAAATTTTCAGCATCCATTAGTTTTTGTAGCATTTTTTTCTCCTCATTATTAAGCTTTTTAGGAGTGTATACATTAATATAGACTAATTGGTCACCAATTTTATATCCGTTTACGTCAGGAATGCCCTTTCCACGGAGTCTTAGGACTTTTCCGCTTTGTGTACCAGATTCAATTTTAATGCGAGCTTTTCCTGAAACAGTAGGTATTTCAACTTCACATCCTAAAGCTGCTTGAGGAAAGCTGATATGAAGGTTGAATACAATATTATTTCCATCTCGTTCTAAGTTTTCGTGCTTGTTTTCATCAATCAAAACTATTAAATCTCCTGCTACTCCACCCGGTAACTCATTACCTCTGCCTTGAACATTTAATTGCATTCCATCAGCAACTCCAGCAGGAATATCTATCGATGTGGTAACCTCCTCAACAGTCAGACCCATACGGTCAGCACCTGGAGGGATATTAGATATTTTTTTACCATTTCCTTGACATGTTGGACATGGACTACTAGTTTGCATTTGACCTAAAAAGGTACTTTGGACTCGTGTCACAGATCCTCGACCACCACATGTGCTACAAGATTTAAAAGTGACTCCAGTAGCAACTACTTTTTTCTTATATTTTATTTTCTTTTCAACTCCATTAGTGATGTCTTCAAGAGATAATTTTAGCTTTATCCGAATATTTGAACCAACAGCTTGTCTTTGTCGACCGCCTCTACTTCCCCCAAAAAAACTTTCAAAGGGACTGCCACCTCCGGAGCCACTCCCGAATATGTCACCAAAGTGACTGAAGATGTCATCCATATTCATACCGCCACCACCAAAACCCCCTTGGCCATCTACCCCAGCATGACCAAATTGATCATAACGTTGTTTTTTTTCATCGTTGCTTAAAACCTCATAGGCTTCTGCTGCTTCTTTGAATTTTTCTTCGGCTTCTTTGTTATCTGGATTTTTATCAGGATGAAATTTTATGGCTTTTTTTCGATAGGCCTTTTTAATTTCGTCTGCAGAAGAACTTTTCGATACACCAAGTATCTCGTAATAATCTCGTTTTGCCATTTTACTCTCCTACTACAACTTTCGCAAATCGGATAACCTTGTCATTTAGCATGTATCCTTTTTCTATCTCGTCCACAACTTTACCTTTTAATTTTTTACTAGGAGCAGGTATTTTAGTTATTGCCTCGTGAACCTCAGGATCAAAATCATTTTCAATGGATTTAAAGTGTTTCAATCCTTTATTTTCCATAATACTTTTAAATTTATTATAAATAAGATTAATACCGGTTTGAATTGCTTCAGTATCATCAGAGGACTCCATATTATGCATAGCTCTTTCAAAATCATCAAGAATAGGCAATAAATCTGTTAAAATATCTTGTCCTGCAGTTTTAAACAGCTCCAAACGTTCCTTGGACGTTCTTTTGCGGTAATTATCAAACTCAGAGTATAGCCGGAGATATTTTTCATTTAGCTCATTGATTTGATCCTCAAAAGAAGTTTCTTTTGATTCTTCAGACTGCTGTTCTTCGTTAGTTTGATTCAAATCTTCACTTTGAACCTCCACTTCTTTTTTTCCTTTCTTTCCTTTAGGCATTTTGGTAAATTTCTAAATGTAAAAACTATTATGCAAAAGTATTGCCAATGAATTTTGTGTCATTATGACACAAAATGTGGTGACAAGCCAATGTATTAAAGTGAATTATTCTTAAAATAGGAGAGTTTACAGACGAGTAATTTTTGCACCAATAGCATTTAATCGATGTTCGATATCCTGGTATCCTCTATCTATTTGTTCGATATTGTGAATGATACTTGTTCCTTGTGCAGACATGGCTGCTATTAGTAGCGAAACTCCAGCTCTAATATCGGGCGAAGCCATTGTAGAAGCTTTTAACGGCAACCTTCGATCTAGCCCCATGACCGTTGCTCGATGGGGGTCACATAAAATAATTTGTGCACCCATATCAATTAAGTTGTCTACAAAAAACAGTCTACTCTCAAACATCTTTTGGTGAATGAGTACATTGCCCTTCGCCTGGGTACACATGACAAGAATTACACTCAATAGGTCAGGGGATAAACCGGGCCATGTGGCATCAGCAATTGTCATCATACTTCCATCGATAAAGTTATCAATCTCGTAATGTTTATTCTCAGGGATTATAATGTTATCATCCTTAATCTCAAATTGAACACCAAGTTTTCGATAAATTTTTGGAATAATTCCTAGTTGGTCAACTCTGCAATTTTCGATAGTTATTTCTGATTGAGTTAATGCAGCCATTGATATGAAAGAACCAATTTCAATCATATCAGGTAATATAGAGTGCTCACATCCATAAAGTTCTTTAACTCCCTCTACAATTAATAGATTACTCCCAATTCCGGATATTTTTCCTCCCATAGAATTTATCATTCTACAAAGTTGTTGAAGGTAGGGTTCGCATGCGGCATTATATATGGTTGTAGTTCCTTCAGCCATAACTGCTGCCATTAATATATTGGCTGTTCCAGTTACGGATGCTTCTTCAAGTAGCATGTAGCAACCTTTTAAATTTTTGGCTTCTACTTTATAAAATCCTGTATCTTTATTATAGGTAAAATCTGCACCGAGATTTTCAAATCCGATAAAATGAGTATCAAGACGTCTTCTTCCGATTTTATCTCCTCCAGGACTTGGTATATAACCAATTCCAAATCTTGCTAGAAGTGGTCCAATAATCATAATGGATCCACGAATAGCAGCTCCCTTAGTTCTGAATTCCTCGGTATGGAAATAATCCAGATTAATTTCGTTAGATTGGAAGGTAAATTCTCCTTTTTTGAGTTTTTCTACCTTTACTCCTAGTCCTTTTAGGAGTTCAATCATTCTTAAAATATCGCGAATTTCGGGTATGTTTTTTAGAGTTATTTTTTCCGATGATAGAAGAACTGCTGCTAAAATTTGTAAAGCCTCATTTTTTGCTCCTTGGGGGGTAAGTTTACCTTTAAGCTTGTGGCCACCCTCAATTTTGAATGTACCCATTTATTTTTTCTTAAACTTAGAATTATAATTTTTCTTTTTCTTGTGTCCTCGATTTTGGTGATGAGGACGTTTAGTTCGAGTTTCTACATGAATAGCCAAAGTAATAGGATTAACCTGTAAGTCCCCATTAGACAAATCAGCAAGGTGTTGTGCAATTTGTTGGGGGGTAAGAACCTCATCATTCCAGTTTTTAGAAGAGTTTACCATAAACGATGCGATATAATTAATATACATAGACTTTAATTCGCCTTCATCCATTTTACTCGCACCAACAATCATTTCTAATAAATTACGGCCATAATATCGGTATTTACTCAATACGCCTTTATAGGAAATTGGGTCAGGATTTGTAGAACGAATATCGGGTGTTGGTGTAGGGTAGTCGTTATCAATATCTAATTCATAGTTTGCAATTTCGTGCATATGGTCCCACACCGTTTGCTGGTAATTACTTTGAGATTTAATGTCGGGGTTTAGGTTTACCATCACTTGAAAAATAGTATGTGCAAGAATGTTACGCTTTTCTTTATTTTTTTCGAATTTCAGATGTTCAACCATCTCTTGTACACCTCTACCGTACTCGGTAAGTTTAATTTGTTCCTGTTGTGTATTGTAATGAAAATCCATATTGGAATTACAAATATAGCGGGTTGATTGAATATGTTGATTCAATGAAATTTTTTGTTACCAAGTAAAATGTGGTTTGTTAACATTTAGATTAATCCTAGCGTTCGTGTATTAAAAAAATAGGTTTTTTATTTTTATGGGATTCTACTCAATAATAAATGTTATTATGTTAAATAGTTGGCACTTCTGAATTAATCAACTGTATTTTTTTATTTGGTTTAGCTATTAATATTTTGCCTTGTTACCTAATTCAGCAATGGAGTATTTATATAATTATTGAAATTATTTTGTATTCATATTGAGCTTAAATCTACCCATTTTTTTAAGAAATTATTAATCTATTTGTCATACATTTTGTACACTAGAAGTCTACATGTGGATACTATGGGGATTAATACCAATGAAATCTTTTTAAAAATTCTCATATTGCGTCAGTTTAACTATTAAATATATATATAATATGAAAAAAACAATTTTATTATTAATCGCAGTAGCATTTGGATTTACTTCATTTGCACAAAAGCCTTCAGAAGGTGATTTACTCACTGAAGCAAATTTTAGTCTTAATGAGTGGAATAACGAGTTCTCATTACCAAATCTTAGATTTAGATACTTTCTTGCCGATGATTTAGCCTTGAGAGTTGATTTAGCTCCTAGAGGTCAAAGTGCAGAAAACAATTTTAGTGACGGTACAAACACTGGAACGCAAGAAACTTCTACATCAAGTTTTACTATGCGACTTGGAGCAGAGAAACATTGGGGTGGAAATGATAAATTTTCTCCATTTGCTTCTGCTGCATTGCAGTTTGGTTCTAGTTCTAGTACTGAAGAATGGACTGATTATGACGGATCTGGATACAGCGCTGGTTTCACAGCTGAAGTTGAAAATGGAGGTTCCAATCTTGGCCTTGCATTAGGACTTGGTGCAGATTATTGGATTACTGAGTCCTTTTACATGGGGACTGAATTTGGATGGGGATGGCTTTCAAATAAAGTAGATGAAGGAACTGCTAATATTAACGGTACAACAACAACTACTCCAGAAAGTTCTACTTCAGGATATGCAGACTTTATGTTTAATACAGGGTTTAGAGTAGGTTTCACATTGAAATAATTTAAGTACTACTATAATAATTTGAGAGGGCAACTATATGTTGCCCTTTTTTTATTTTAGTTCAGTACTTTATACAAACGTTTTTAGGTTCTGTGAAGAATCGAAGTGCTTCCCAGCCGCCTTCTCTTCCAACACCACTATTTTTCATTCCGCCAAATGGTGTTCTTAAATCACGTTGTAGCCAACAATTTACCCAAATAATACCACTTTTTATATTTTCAGAGCAACGGTGAGCTTTACTTAAATCTGAAGTCCAAATGGTAGCGGCAAGTCCGTAGTTATTGCTATTAGCTAATTCAACAGCCTCTTCCTCAGTGTCAAATGGTTGAATAGTTACTACTGGTCCAAAAATTTCTTCTTGATTAGTTCTGCACTGTTGATCAAGTCCTTCAATAATAGTTGGTCTGATATACCAACCTTCGCTCAAATTTCCAGCTAGTTTGACTGGTGCCCCTCCTGATAGGATTGATCCTCCTTCTTTTTTTGCTAGTTCGATGTAATTCAGAATTTTTTCATAATGTAGTTTACTAACGATGGCTCCCAATCGCGATTTATCATTCATTGGATCTCCAACAATTATTTTATTTGTCTGAGCTACGAATTCATTTTTAAATTTTTCATAAATACCTCGTTGAATAAGTATCCGTGACCCACACAAACAGATTTGACCCTGGTTTGCAAATGAGCTGTTGAGTGATGTTCGAATTGCTTCATCAAAATCACAATCATCAAAAATGATATTCGGATTCTTACCACCTAATTCCAAACTCATTTTTTTGAATTTAGGAGCTAAAATTTTTGCAATATGAGCACCAGTAGAACTACCGCCAGTAAAAGACACTAGATCGATGTCATCACTTGAAATAATTGAGTTTCCCGTGTTGCTACCTAGTCCGTGAACAATATTTAAAACTCCAGCTGGTAAATCAATATTGTGACATATTTCTGAGAGAAGATAGGCTGTCATTGGTGTAATTTCAGAGGGTTTTGCTACAACCGTATTCCCTGCAGCTAATGCCGGAGCGATTTTCCAAGAAAAAAGATACAACGGAAGATTCCATGGGGATATACAAGCTGCAACACCTACTGGTTTTCTTAGGGTAAAGTTTATCATACTATCTGTATTGTGATGACTTTCAGATGCAAAATGTTGAATAGCTGTTGCATAAAATTTAAAGTTTTCACATGCTCGAGGGATATCTACTTTTTTTGCCAATTTCAGTGGTTTGCCATTGTCGATAGATTCAGCTAATGCAAGTTCATCTTGTCGATCATTAATGCCATTTGATATCTTTTCAAGCCAACGTGAGCGCTCAGAATTTTTAAGTTTGGACCATAAAGGAAATGCATTTTTTGCACTTTCAATAGCTATTTCTACGTCTTCATCGTTTGAGTCTGGGATTAGTGAATATACCTGACCTGTGGCTGGGTTATAGTTATTAATGTAACTATTAGATTTCGGCTCAATTAGTTTGCCATTAATATAGTTAGCAATTTTTTTCATGTTTTGAGTTAACAAAAATAAGCAAGGAGATTATATCGTTACTCATTTTTAATAACTTTGGAATGTTCAGTTGAAAATCTAAATGGTTATGATAAATTCTAAAAAACATCAATTAAATCTACTGCTACGAACTTTTTATCTATTATAAAGACTTTAAAATTAATGGATAATGTTATTGAACAATCGTACCTATACATTCTCCAAATCCAATTCTAATATCATCCTTTTGACACCAAGCACGGATTGTAACGGAGTCACCATCCTCAAGGAAAGTTCGCTCTTTATTATTTTTTAGTTGAATGGGTTCTTTCCCTCCTTTACTAATTTCAATTAAACTTCCGTAACTACTTTTGTCTCTTCCGGATATGGTTCCACTAGCCATAACATCACCAATATTTACGTTACACCCATTCACCGTATGGTGGGCTAGTTGTTGAGCCATATTCCAGTACATAAATTTAAAATTACCTTGACTTATGATCGTTTCTTCCTCTTCTTTTGGTGTGATACCTACTTCTAGTTGAATGTCAAAGTTTTTGTTTCCATCGTATTTAAGATAGGGTAAGACAGGTGGATCTTGTTTAATACTTTCACAACGAAATGGCTCGAGTGCCTCCATAGTAACAATCCATGGAGAAATGGTGCTAGCAAAATTTTTGCCCAAAAATGGTCCAAGTGGAACATATTCCCAACCTTGAATATCTCGAGCACTCCAATCATTAAAAATAACTTTTCCGAATATATGATCTTCTGCATCTTCTACAGTGATACATTCTCCCAATTTAGTAGATGAACCAATAATAAATGCCATTTCTAATTCTATGTCTAGACGCTTTGAATGTCCAAAAATGGGCTTCTCTTCGGTCGTAGGTTTAATTTGACCTTGAGGCCTTTTTATAGGTGTGCCACTGATGACAATACTGCTGGCTCTACCATGATATCCAACGGGGATATGTCGCCAATTTGGGAGTAAAGGCTCACTGTTAGGCCTGAATAATTTACCTAAATTAGTGGCATGTTCAATACTACTATAAAAGTCTGTATAATCACCAATTTGTATTGGTAAACACATTTGAGCGTTTTTTCTAAAGACGATTATTTTGTCTTTATTTTCAAAAAGGTCACCCTCAGTGGTAAGTTCGGTAACCAAAAATGATCTTAGTGAAGACCATGCATTTTTACCACATTCGATAAAGTCATTTAAAACATCAGATTCAAAGACACTGCTATTGAAGTCTAAACTTTTAAAAAGGCCACATTTAGCAGCTGCATTTAAATCGACAATTGAATCTCCAATAGCTATTCCAGGAGTGGGCTTATGGTCCCTCATAAATACACCATATGGCAGATTATGTATAGTAAAATCAGAGTTATTTGGGATATCTATCCAGGTGTTCATTTTTATAATATTTAAGTTCGAAAGTAATAAATAGATTGGTTAATTAATAAATCATTAAACAACAATATTGACAATTCTTTCGGGTACAATAATTACTTTTTTAGGATAATTACCGTCTAACCATTTAAGCACAACCTCATTTTGCAAAACTTGAGATTCAATGTCTTGTTTGCTCATGTCCAACGGGAATTCCATATTGGTGCGTGTCTTGCCATTTATTGATATGGGATAAGTTTTATTTTTTTCGGTTACGTATGATTCTTCAAAAACAGGCCATTGAGCATCTTCAATGAGACCATTATTGCCAGTTAAGTTCCATAGCTCTTCTGTAATATGAGGAGAAAACGGGTTTAAAAGAATCAACAAATCGCTTAATATCGGAATGGATTTACATTTCTGGCTAATTAATTCATTGACGCAAATCATGAATTGAGATACAGAAGTGTTTAATGATAAGTTGTCAATGTCCTCGGTTATTTTTTTTATAGTCTTATGGAGTGTCTTTAAAGAATCTTGGCTAGGTTTAGATTCATCCCACTGGGGTTGGTTGTCAAAGTTATAAAATAATGACCATAATTTTTTCAAGAAACGATGTGTGCCGTCAATACCTTTGGTACTCCAAGGTTTACTGTCTTGGATTGGGCCTAGAAACATCTCATAAAGTCTAAGTGTATCAGCACCGTATTCTTCACAGATTCTATCAGGATTAACCACGTTAAATTTTGACTTTGACATTTTTTCTACTTGTGATCGTAGTTTTATTTCTGCTTTACCTGCAAATAGTTCCTGAGAATTAACATCAGAAAATCGACTGTCTTTTTGCTGAAGTGTTTCAAATTTATTTTGAGAAATTGTTCCATCTTTTGATACGTATTCGATAGGTATATGTAGTTCTCGATTTCCTGTATTGAGGAGCTGACTTTCCCCCTGAATCATGCCTTGATTGACAAGTTTTTTGAAGGGTTCATCAAAGGTTAAATGACCTTTATCGAATAAGAATTTAGTCCAAAATCTGCTGTATAGTAGATGACCCGTAGCATGTTCAGTTCCACCGATATACAGGTCCACTTGATTCCAATAGGATAGGCTTTCTTTACTGGCAAATGTGTGTTCGTTTTTAGGGTCCATGAATCTTAAAAAATACCAACTACTGCCTGCGTATCCCGGCATAGTGTCTGTTTCTCTGTTTCCTTTGGGGGTGTTTACCCATTGGGCATTGTGAGTAAGAGGGCTTTCGCCAGATCCAGATGGGGTATAGGTCTCAACGTCAGGAAGTTTGACAGGGAGGTTGTTGTCAACTGTCGGTATGCCGTTGTTATATATGATGGGAAATGGTTCGCCCCAGTATCGTTGTCTACTATAGCCTGCATCTCTCAATTTGAATTGAGTTTCTTTTTTCCCAAAATTTCGTTCTTCTGCCAATTGAATAATAGCCCGCATAGCTTCTTTAATAGTTAGTCGGTCAAAATTTTCGCTATTGACAAGAATACCAGCTTTTAAATCATAACTTTTTTCAAGAATATCTATTTCTTCATTTGGATCAGCAATAACTTGAATAATGTCTAATCCAAATTTTTTGGCAAAGGCGTGATCTCGTTCGTCATGAGCTGGAACAGCCATAATAGCTCCAGTGCCATAACCACTTAATACATATTCTGAAATGTATATGGGGATATCTTTTTTGGTAAATGGATGAATTGCATATGCACCTGTAAAAACACCGGATACAGATTTGTCTTTTTTTCGTTCTAACTCACTTTTATTGGTTGCAATTTTTGCATAAGATTCAACTTCTTTTTTTTGATCTTCCGATGTGATCGATTCTACCATTGGATGATCTGGAGCTAAAACCATGAAAGTAGATCCAAATATCGTGTCAGGACGAGTCGTAAATACTTCGATATTTTGAGAAAAATTTTTTACTTGGAATAAAAGTCGAGCACCAATACTTTTCCCGATCCAATTCCGTTGGGTTTCTTTAATGCTATCACTCCAGTCTATTTGGTTTAGTCCTGACAATAAACGATCTGCATAAGCTGTGATTCGGACATACCACTGTTTCATTAATTTTTGGGTCACTGGATAACCACCACGTTCTGATAATCCATCTTTAACTTCGTCGTTTGCCAGAACCGTACCTAATTCTTCACACCAGTTTACAGTTGTTTCTTTCTGAAAAGCAAGCCGGTAATTTTGTAAAATATTCTCTTTCTCTTGAGTTGTTTTATTTTCCCACTCAACAGAAGTAAAAGATTCAATTTGACCACCCTTATGAACAACATTAATGTTTCCTTCAATTTCAAAAATAGAAATGAGTGAATCGATTTGCTCAGCCTGGTCCGTTTTTTCATTGTACCAAGACTCAAATAGCTGAATAAAAATCCACTGAGTCCATTTGTAGTAGCTGGGGTCTGTAGTTCTAATTTCTCGGTCCCAATCATAACTAAATCCAATTCTGTTCAGTTGTTCTTTGTATTTTTTGAGGTTGATTTCTGTGGTAATTTTCGGATGTTGTCCGGTTTGAATGGCATATTGTTCTGCTGGAAGACCAAATGCATCAAAACCCATAGGATGCAGAACGTTATAACCATTTAACCGTTTGTACCTGCTAACAATGTCACTGGCAATATATCCCAATGGATGACCTACATGTAATCCTGCCCCACTAGGATAAGGGAACATATCTAAAGCATAAAATTTGGGTTTGGTAGAATCAATTTCAGATCGATAAACTTTTGATTCGGCCCATTTTGCTTGCCATTTATCTTCGATAGATTGAAAATTGTAGGTACTCATATATTTATGGAATGCCACAAAAGTAAAAGAACTTGTAGCATTTGAATTATTAAAAGTGGTATCAATACAATTTGATGTTATTTTTGTCAGTAGAATTTAGTATTCACAATAGAAAACAACACGTTATGGCTAATAAAAAAAGTAGTAAATCTGAACCAACAAATAATTCGTCTTACCAATTTGTTTTTAACAATACAAACTATAAACTCATGCTAGTGGGTTTACTCACAATTATTGTTGGGTTTGTATTAATGTACGGTGAGGAGGATATTTATGATTTTCGAAAGACTACTCTGGCTCCAATTGTTGTACTTTCAGGGTTTGTTATCGAAATCTTTGCGATAATGAGGAAACCAAAAAAATAATTAATGAGCTTTTGGGAGTCTATTGTTCTTGGGATAATTCAGGGTTTAACTGAGTTTCTTCCTGTTAGCAGTAGTGGTCATATCGAGTTGGGTAAAGCAATCTTTGGAATAGCCGAGGCTGAGGCCGGTTTGTTGTTCACAGTCACGCTTCACTTTGCTACTGCCTTAAGTACAATTATTGTTTTTAGAAAAGATATTCTGGAGTTGATAAAGGGAATTCTAAAAGTAGAGTGGAATTACGAAACAAAATTCACCTCTTTTATATTGTTATCAATGATACCTGCAGTTTTAGTGGGGTTGTTTTTTAAAGACCAAATTGACGGATTTTTTAGTGGAAATATTTTGCTTGTGAGCCTCATGTTAATTTTAACAGGCGTATTACTTTTTTTGTCTGACAGACTTGGAAGAAGAGATGGTATAATGAATGCAAAAAATGCAGTGTTGTTAGGGATTATTCAAGCCATTGCTATCCTACCAGGGATTAGTAGAAGCGGAAGCACTATAGCATTAGCTGTTTTACTTGGAATTAATCGTGAACGGGCAGCTCGATTTAGTTTTTTAATGGTACTTCCTTTGATATTTGGAGCTATGGCAAAAGAGATACTAGATTATTCTTCATTGGAAGCTAGTTTGCTTGATTCGACAGTTAATTTACCCATCATTTTTGGATTTATAGCTGCTCTGGTTTCTGGAATTTTTGCTTGTAGATGGATGATTGCTATAGTGAAAAAGAGCAAGTTGATCTATTTTGCTATTTATTGTTGGATTATCGGAATTATGGGGTTGATCTATCAATTTATTTAAGTAGCAAACAAGATGATACCCAGTAATGTATCTAGTTTAAAATTTGGTTTGGTATCAATAGAGTAGTGTCTATGTTAGCAAATCCTAATTCTCCTGTTCGCACAACTAAAAAAGTAAAATAACCACTCATACTGCCAAAATCTTCTGAAATTGGACACCAAGATTGATAAGTGTAACTATAGTTTGGTTTTATAATTGGCTTTTCACCAATTACACCCTCACCTTCAACTTCTCGAACCCCCAATACACCGTCTGTGATAAACCAATGTCTTTTGATTAGTTGTAAATTTTCAATGCTATTGTTGTGAATGGTTACTTGATAACTAAACATATGTCGGGCACCAGAAACCTTTTGATTCTTCTGATAATGAGGAGTCATACTCACCTTAATTTGATGATTTAAGTCTAGCTTATTTTCCATCACGCTTATTGATTAGTATAAGTTAAACACATGATTCCCAATAATGTTGTTAGATAACCAACAACTTATAACTTTGTTATTTTAAATACATGAGCGTTTCATCATCTGATTTAATAAATAAAGCAGTAGAGCAATTATCTCGATTTCCGGGTGTTGGTAAAAAAAGTGCCTTACGAATGGCATTATTCCTTTTGAAACGATCAGAGGGAGACACTGTTGAGATGAGTGATGCTTTATTAAAAATGAGAACTCAAATTAAATATTGTAATCAGTGTTTTAATTTGAGTGACTCACCATTGTGTAATGTATGTAGCTCACCATCAAAAGATACTTCCATTGTTTGTATTGTAAAAGATTTTCAAGATTTGATAGCTATAGAGAATACGGGTCAATATCATGGACTTTTTCATGTATTAGGGGGATTAATCTCACCAGTAGATGGAGTAGGGCCCAGCGATGTTAAGATACCTGAATTGTTAAATAGAGTTAAAGAAAATAACATCAAGGAAGCGGTAATTGCACTAAGTTCAACTTTGGAGGGAGATACTACTGAGTATTACATCGCAAAAAAACTCAGTGATTTTGGGGTCAAAGTGAGTACGCTATCTAAAGGAATTGCAGTGGGTGGAGAATTGGAATATGCTGATGAAATCACCTTAGCTAGATCGATAAAAAATCGAATAATTATTGATTGATAGTACTATTTAATCGCTCGAACTACATAGTATGATGCTGTAATAAAGAAGTTTCTGATAAACGGAATTGAGCTAATCAATTTTAGCTGTTTTCTTGGTTTTAAACCAAACTTTGTCTCGTAATTTGGATTGAACAAATAATCTGTCTTTTTCAGTATCTGGTAGTTGTTGATCTTTAGTATTTTATTTAGTCGATCAATTGTGATTCGAGTATCGTATATCTCGAGCATCCCTTTAATCTTTGCATCACTTTCGCCCATCAAACGAAGAAGGCCTTTGTATAAAGATCGGGGGATTATGTGAAAATAAGGTAGCTTAGAAAATAGTTTATGCTTTAGTAGTTGTTGGTGTCCGCCAAATGGATTGTACCAAGGAGGAAACCCAATAAAGTAAAGACCGTTAGGTTTCATGAAATCGCGACACCTGTTCATGAATTTTTCTTGGTTTGGGATGTGTTCAATGACATCACGACTGATGATAATATCAAATTCTTCAGTTGTTTCAGTATCATAAATATCTTCAGCAATAAGCTCTAGATTTTTATAATTGGGGTGGCCAGAATGATAAAGTTTACCATTTTCTATTCGCCCTTTAGAAATATCAATGCCGACGACACGCTTACAACCCATATCTAAAAACGGTACAAGATTTCCTGCTTCACCACATCCAATTTCTAAAACAGAGGTATTCTCATTGATTTCGATTAAATCTTGTATATATGGAATCACATATTTATAAGTGGTTAATGCCTGCTCTTTAAAGTATTTTTTTCGGTTTAAGTGTCTAGCTTGCATGAGTTAATAGATCAATTACTGATTGTCTCCTCGTGGTTTTTGATTTGAATTATTTCTATTTCCTGTTGGTTTATTTGATTTATTATTGGGTTTGTTAAATCTTCGATTATTATCCCCT
>MDTG01238880.1_pt1 | contig 15743 bp, 15 predicted proteins | sample 811421 | NCBI WGS metagenome assembly MDTG01 (sample SAMN05326645, study PRJNA326480) | marine metagenome | isolation source: seawater | place: Pacific Ocean: South East | collected 2011 | reverse complement strand
TTCATCAAAATATTTTTTTTCAAAGTCAAATAATAAAAGAATATGATCAATAAATTTTTTAATTTTTTTAACTCTATTTTTTCTCCATATCCAAACTTGTGGTGCCACATAATGGATAGTTTTAATATTATTATTAATTTTTTTTACTCTCTCAGCAACTCTCATTGTAAAGTCAGGACTATCAACAGAGAATAAAATATCAGGATTAAAATTTATTATTTCATTAACTGTTTGATTAATTTTATTTCTGATTTTAAATATATTTAATAAAATACTAGTAAAACCTAGATAAGTTATTTCATTTAAATTAAAAATGGAATTAATTCCTATTTTTTTTAAATGATTTCCCCCAACTGATAAATATTCAATATCAGGATTTTGAGATTTTAGCTTTGAAATAACTGTTGAAGCCAATTTATCACCAGATGGCTCTCCTGTGAGTATGAATATTTTTTTCATATAATATTAATAAAAATCTTATTTTTATTTGCAAATTTAATACATTCAGCTTTATCTAGAAAAATATTTTTTTTAGATTGCAAAACAACACCTCTTAATCCATATTTTTTAATATCTTCAAAAGTTTGTAAACCAATTGTTGGTAAGTCCATTCTTAAATCTTGTTTCTTTTTTGGTAACTTAATTAAAATACCATCTGAATTTTTTTTTAATTTTGATAACATATTTCTTGTACCTTCTTTTCCTTCTCTAGCTAAAATTTTATCTCCTTTAACTACTAATGCTTGAATGTGGTCTAAACTTTTAGTTTTATTAAAAAAAATTTTTCCTTTTTTTATTGAATAAATATCATGTTTATTTGGTTTAAATTTACTATAATTTCCTTTTTTTAAAGATAACTCTGGATTAAAAAATATAGAGCTAATGACTTTAATTCCTTCTTTATTTAAAATTTTTATAATTGATTTAATTATAGCAGCATCACCAATTTTAGCCGCTCTAATTACACTGGGCATATAATAAATACCTTTTAAATCTAATTTTAAAGAGGAAAAATTTGGTTTTGCAATTTTTCCTGCAAATAATACTTTTTTAGATTTTTTTTCTTTTATTAAAGAAATAATCTTTCCAAATTGACCTATGCTAATTCTATATGAGTTTTTTTCTTTCTTAAACTTATTATTTTTTGAAAAATCAATTATTAAAAATTTTTTTTTATTCTTTTTAAGTTTAGATAATACAATATTTGGAAAATCAGAATCTCCTAAAATTAATGTTAACATTATTTTTCATAAAAATTAAAATTGATTACAACTCTTATATTTTCATCAGTACAATCGATTCCGCAATGTTTTTGATGACCATCAAAAATTACTATTCTATTAGCCTTGCTAGAAACTTTTTTACCATTTTGAAACAAAGTACCACCGTTATTATCATTACAATAGAAAACTGCAGTTTTCATATTTTCTAATTTTGTATCAGTATGCATAAGTGATTTATTGTTAGTTTCTTTCTTGGTTGTAAGATTTGCTTTTACTCTATATGTAGATTTTGGATCAATTTTTTTTAAGATTGGCAGTATTATTTTGTAATAAGGAGAAACTATTTTTCCACCATCATCAACAAATAAATGAGTAAATTGAAAATCTCCATCATTAATTTCAGATTTACCATTGACAAAATTCCATGGAAATTTTGTTTCAAGTATTACTTGTAATATTTTATAAAAAGTTTCTTGGTCTAAAAAATTATCAATTGTTTTCATTATTTTGAAAATGGACTACATATTGGTCTTTTTTTATCCTCTGTTAAAAATTTTACAACATCTTTTACAAGTTCAGAATTTTTTAATTCTAAACTTAAATTTTCAATATTTGCAGTTAAATTATCATTTTTAAAGATTTCTTTATAAGCATCATTTAATTGCATTATGATTTTGTTTGAAAAATTTTTTCTTCTTAGTCCTATTACATTTATACCTTGCAGTATACTTCTATTACCATGAGCTATTCCGTAAGGAATTACGTCTCTAACTACGCCACACATACCACCTATCATTGCAGATTTTCCAATTCTTGTAAATTGTTGAACTGCAGAATTTCCACCTATTATCACCTCATCTGAAATTTGTGCATGACCGCCTAAAGGAACATTATTTGCTAAAATAACATTATTTCCTACATAACAATCATGTGCGATATGCGAAGATACCATAAATAAACAATTATTTCCTATTTTTGTTATACCTCCGCCGTTGACTGTTCCTGGATTAATTGTAACATATTCTCTAATTAGATTATTGTCGCCTATCTCTAGTTTTGTTTTCTCGCCTTTAAATTTTAAATCTTGTGGATCATTACCAACTGATGCAAATGGATAAATCTTATTATTTTTTCCTATCTTCGTATTTCCTAAAATTGAAACATGATTTTGAATAATTGTATTTTCTCCAATCTCTACGTCTTCTCCAATAAATGAAAAAGCTCCTATTTTAACATTTGATGAAATTTTTGCTTTTGAATTAACTATTGCAGTTTTATCAATCATTTATTTTCTCTTAAAAATTGTCTTATATTTTTAGCTGGATAACCCATAACTTTTGAATTATTTGGTATATTTTTTATAACACCACTTCCACCTGCAATTTCTACATTATTTCCAATTTGAAGATGTCCTGAAATACCTGCTTGGCCACCTATTTTAACATTATTTCCAATAATTGTACTTCCAGCTATACCTACTTGTCCAGCTATTATAGAATTATCGCCAATTTTTACGTTGTGCGCAATGTGTACTTGATTATCTAGATAAGTATTTTTACCAATTACAGTATTAGACATTGAGCCTCGATCAATAGTAGAGCCACAACCAATTTCAGAATTCTCACCTATGACTACAATACCTACGTGAGGATATCTAATATTTTTAGAATTATCAGGAAAAAATCCAAATCCTTTTTTTCCAATAATGCAATTATCTAATATTCTTACTCTATCTTGAATTAATGAATTTCTAATGATTGAATTCGATCCAATAAGACAATTATCGCCTATTTGTACATTTTTCTCAATTATTGAATTATGACCAATATATAAATTTTTCCCAATTTTTACATTTTCACCTATTAAAACATTTTTACCATAAATTACATTATCTTTAAAAATAGTTTTTTCGATATTTTTAGCGTTTTGATCAAAATTATCCTCTGTAGATTTTGGATAAAATTTTTCAGTTATTTTAGCTGTAGCAATTAAAACATTATCTACAATTAATGGTTTACAATTAATTGGTAAATCATCCTTAAGTATCTCTGTTGTAATACAATATCTAGCTTTGGTATTAGTTGCTAATTTTTTATATTTTTTTGAATGAAAAAAAGTTATACAATCCTCTTCTGCAGAAACTAAATCTTTAATATCATTTACAAATCCACTGTAATTTAAATCAGTTTTTTGGATATTAATAAAATCTAAAATATCAGTAATTTCAAAAGGACCATTATTCTCAAAAAAAGGATTTTTCATTTAAGCTTTTTTACCAAAGCTAAATATTGTTTGTTATCAATATTTATTGCTAATTATTTCTTATCAACAATTGTAGCTGACCAAATAGCATCTGCCATTTTTTTTTCACCTACAAAAGCTTCTCCTTGATATTTCCATACACGACCATGTGATCTAATTGCTTTTATCTTTAATAAAAGTTTACAATCAGGAATTACAGGATTTCTAAATCTAGCTTTTTCTACACCCATCAAAAAAACAAGTTTATTCGAATATGTTGATTTATCTAAACCATGAGCTGTGAGCGCAGCAGCTGATTGCCCAAAAGCTTCAACTATCAAAACACCAGGCATTACTGGCTGATCTGGAAAATGTCCTTGTACAAAAAAACTATCTTTTTTTACATTAACTACACCTATAGCAGAATCTAATTTTTTGATATCGTAAAGTTCATCAACTAGAAGCATAGGTTTCCTATGAGGTATTAAATTTTCTATTTGATCTTTATTTAATATCGTCATTTATTTTAAATTATTATTTGTTATCTCTAAAATATCCTTAGATATATCATATTGTTCTTTTGCAAAGTATACAATTTCTTTATTTAAAACTATATCAATGGAATTTTCTTTCATATAATTTTCCAATAATGGATTAATTAAATTAACTAATCTATTCATTTCATCATTTCTTCTTTTATTTAATTCGTTTGATAATTTTATTTTTAATTTATCGTATTCTTTAGCTTTCTCATTATGCTCAGAAATTTTTTTTTTAATTTCTTCTTGAGTAGCTATATTTCTTATTTTATTTATTTCATCTATCTCTTGTTTTAATTTAGTTTGATAGGATTTTAAATTTTCTATATTCCTTTTATTTTGTTTATTTAATTCATCTAAAACTTTTTTTCCAATATTTGAATTATTAATTACGTAATTAAAGTCCATATAAACAATTTTATCATTTGCATATAAATATCCACTTTGAAAAAATAGAAAAAAAACTAATAATAAAGATTTTATTTTAGTCATTAAAAAGTCGTGCCTAAATCAAATCTAAAAGACTCCGTTTGATCGGTTGATGCTTTTGTAATAGTTTGAGAAAATGAAAATGATAACGGGCCAATAACAGTAAACCAATCTACACCCACGCCATAAGAACTTCTTATTTTATTAGAATCATCTATAGATGAATCGTAATCTACACCCCAAACATTTGCTGCATCAATAAATGCTAAAAAATCAACATTTTGTGCGTTTATAAATAACTTTGGTAATGTACTTGAAATATTTACTGCTGATATATAATTCCCACCAATATAATCAGGTCCATCCTTAGGACCAATCTTTCCATACTCAAAACCTCTCAATCTATTTGATGGAACATTAAGTCTTTCCGACAATTTTACATCTTTATTATTTATCGAATTAGCGCTTCCTAAAAATAATGATAATGTCGTTATATTTTCTTCATATAACTCCGTGAAATATTTATAATCATAGGTGTTTTTTAGAGTATTAGTGTCACTAACTACTGGTAAGTTCAGATAATACACGCTTCTAAAACCGTCACTTGTTTGAAATTTTTGATTTCTTTTATCATAGTCAAATTTTAAATTTACAAAAGAATCCCAATAATTACCCTCCTGTTTTTTCATATTATTTGATGCTGATGAATCTGTTTCTATTTTTTCATAAAAATTTGATGATCCCACACCAAATCGAAAATCATCTAAGTATTCAAAATTTGTACCAAAAGAAAAACCTGTTTTACTTGTTTTGTAACCAAAATCTGTAAGTTTATCAGTTTCTAATGCCTCTACAGATGCATAAATTGACTTATCACTATTTAAAAAATTAGGATTAGTAACTGAAAATTTACCTTTGAGGGTCTCTGTACTTAAGTTTATATTACTATCCAATCCAATACCTCTCCCTAAAAAATTATTTTCACTTACTCCAAATCCAATAGATCTTCCTGAGGTTCCGACACCAGCTGATGCTGTGATTTCACCAGTAGGTTTTTCTTCTACATTTATATCAATTATTTTTTGATTAAAACCTTCCCCATCTCTTACAACACTATCAACTTTTTTGAAAAAATTTAAATTTTTCATATTATTAATAGACTTATTTTTTAAAATTTCATTATAAGGGTCACCTTCATCAATTTCGAATTGATTACGTATAACGCTTTCTTGTGTAACATTGTTCCCAAAAATATTTATACGTTCAACAAAATATTTTTCAGTTTCAACAATCTCAAATGTTAAGTTAAGTTTATCACCTTCAATATTTTCAATTACTTGAACATCAACACTTTCGTATTGTTCTTCTAAAGCAAGTAAGTCTATTTCTTCTAATATTTTTTCAATTGAATTAATAGAATATGGTTTTTTATTAAGTTTTTTTAATAATTTATCCAATTTTATAAAATTAGATTCTTCGTAATCAGTAGGTAATTTCAACGATAAATTACCAAAATAAAATTTTGGTCCTGCTTTAACATTATAGATTAATTCAAATTCATTATCTTCAATAAGTTTTGCAAACGACGTAAATACTTTAGCTTGGTAATAGCCTTTATTAAGATAAAAATTAGTTAATAATCGATTATCAAAATCTATCATTCCCTCATTCAAAAATTTTTTACCAGATATGAATTTCCAAAACTTGTATTCTTCACTTAATATGACTCCTCTTAGTTTCCTGTCTTTAAAAATTTTATCACCAATAAATGATATCTTTTTAATTTTTGCTTTTTCACCAAGATTTATATCGTATTGAATAGTTACTTTATTATTTTCAAGTTCTTCAACGAAAACATCAACTTTAGAAAAATAATAACCTAACTCTTTTAATGTAGATAATATTCTTTCTTTGTCATGATTAAGATCTATTGAGTTATATGAAGAACGATTTTTTAATTTTAAATTTTCAGTTAATGGTTTTTTAATTTTTTTAGCCTTAACTCCTTTAAAGACGATTTTTTCAATTATTGGGTTTTCAATTAGAGATATATTTAGAATATTATTTTCAAATTGAATATTTACATTATTAAAAAAACCACTTTCATATAATTGTTTTAATATCAAATTTATTTTATCATCGTCAATATCATCTCCGACTGAAACAGAAGCAAACATTAATATTGTTTCATCTGATATTCTCTCATTTCCTAAAATTTTAATTTTATTAATTTCATCTGAAAATGAATTATTAAAATTCAAAAAATTAAGTAAAAATATAAATATTAAAATTCTGTAAAAAGATTTCATTTTATGGCAAATTTATATACTTTATGGCTTAATTTTTAAACGTACATATTTGTTTAAATTGATAATATTTTCAATTTTTTTTGGTTTAATTCTTCTATATTTTCTGAATTCTTTACTATTAATAAACTTTAATAACTTTGTTTGAATTTCATCAAATTTAATTTGTCCATTTAAGTAATATTCTACCAATTTATCATTTGCAGAAACTACTACGGTTTCAAATAAAGATATATCATTAGGAAGATCTTTAATTATTTTTACTAATGGAAATTTTTTCAAATCTATTTTCTTAAGATTTAAATTATTTAATATTTTTAAATCTAAATTTTTTGATTTGAAAGTTTCATTTTTTTCCACATATAATGTGTTATAAATAGGAATTTTCATTGTAGTATCATGTAGTATGATATTTGTAAGTCCATCTTTAAATTTTATAATTGCATGCACATATGAAGATGGATGTGTAAGTATATGAAGTTTATTATAAGAGATATTAAATATATTTTTAGCCTCAATTATTTCAAAAACTTTATTCATCATTGTAGCTGAGTCTATAGAAATTTTTTTTCCCATTTTCCAATTTGGGTGTTTAAGTGCGTCAGACAAATTAATTTTTTTGATTGATTTTTTTAAAAATGGACCACCAGAAGCAGTTAAAAAAATTTTGTCTACATTATAACTTTTGTTGTTTTGCAGAGCATACCATATGGAAAAATGTTCAGAATCAACAGGTATAAATTTTGTTTTATATTTCTTTAATTCTCTATCAATTAGGTTCCAACCACATACAATGGATTCTTTATTTGCGATTACAATTTTTTTTGTATACTTGATAATGTCTAATGAAGGCTTGAGACCATCTAAACCTATTATGGAACTCATTGTGTAATCAATTTTTTTTTTAAAAATTTTTTTAAAACATTTAAAATTATTATAAATATTTATTTTTTTATCTTTATTTTTTTTACATACAAACTCAAAACTTTTTTTGTCGATTATAATCAAGTTTTTTACATTAAATAATTTAGCTTGTTTTAATATTTCTGTATAATTTTTATTTGTTGATAATAAAATTATATCAAATTTTTTTTTATCTTTATTGATTATATTTAATAAAGTTTTACCAATTGATCCTGTTGATCCTAAAATAGCAATTTGTTTTTTCATTAAAAAAATTGGAATATGTTAAATTTTAATAGTAAATATGAAAATGGAAAAGCAAATATCATTCCATCAATTCTATCTAGCAATCCTCCATGGCCTGGTATTATTTTACCTGTGTCTTTAATATTAGATAATCTTTTAAAATAAGAAACAATTATATCTCCAACCTGACTAATTGTTGATACAAAAAATATGAATATAATAACATATTCATTTATATTAAAAGTTTTGTCGATTAAGTATGAAGAATGATAAAATATGAATAAAATCACTACTGATAATATATATCCTCCAATCATTCCAGAGTAAGTTTTTTTTGGACTGATCTTTATTAATTTGGGACCTTTAAATATTTTACCAAAAATATAACCACCTATATCAGTAGAAATACAAATCAACATAATAGATAAAAAATATTGATTATTTCCATTAAAATTTATTAACTCAAAAGATGTATAAAAAGAAAAAATCAAGAAAAAGAAACCATATAAGTAGTACGATTTTTTTTTACTCATAAAATGCCACTCATATACTGAAAGGAGAAAACAAATAATTAAAAAAAAATTAAATAAAATAGAGCCTTTAATTATTATATAGAAAACGATTGGGATTAAAATAATTGAACTTAAAATTCTTTTAAATAATTCTTGTTTCATTGAATATTACCAAAATTTCTTTGTATTAATTTATATTTTTTGATTATTTTAATGTAGTCATTTTCATTAAAATCTGGCCATAATTTTTTTTCAAAAAAGATTTCAGAGTATGCTAATTGCCATAATAAAAAGTTACTCAATCTTTTTGTATTTCCAGTTCTAATCAAGATATCTGGGTCTGGTGACCCAAAAGTATGAAGATATTTATTAAAATTTTTTTCATTAATTTTTTCCTTATTCTTATTAAGCTTTCTAAGTGTATTTAATATTTCTGATTTTGAACCATAATTTAAAGCTAAATTAATTTGTAAAGTTCTATTTTTTAATGTTTTTTTTTCAGCTAAATTTAAAAGTTTATTAAGTCTAGTTGAAAAATTTTTATTACCAATAATCTTTAATCTAATATTTTGTTTATTAAGATGACCTAATTTTTTAGAGAGAAAATTTTCTAATAATTTAAATAGGTAAGTAATTTCTTTTTTTGGTCTTCTCCAATTTTCTGTAGAGAAAGCGTATAAAGTTAGAAATTTAATTTTTTGATTGATTGACTCTTTAATTATTTTTTCTAAGACTTTTAAACCTGCTTTATGACCTAAATTTCTTGAATTTTTATATTTTAGTCCCCATCTCCCATTACCATCCATGATAATGGCTACATGATTTAATGGGTTCATATTGTCATTATTTCTTTTTCTTTTTGAGAAACTTTTTCATCAACAACTTTGATATGATCATCTGTAATTGACTGCACATTTTTTTCAGATAATTTTTCCTCATCTTCGCCTATTTCTTTTGATTTTAAAAGTTTTTTTAATTCTTCATTTGCCTCTCTTCTTATATTTCTAATTGATACTTTGCATTTTTCACCAATAGACTTTATTAATTTTTTTAATTCTATTCTTCTTTCTTCATTTAACTCAGGAACTGGTAATCTTATTAACTGACCATCAATTAAAGGATTTAAACCTAAATCGGATTTTTGAATAGCTGCATCTACTAAGGAAACATTATTAGCATCCCAAACTTGAATATTTATCATTCTTGCCTCTGGAGTAGTTATACTAGCAACCTGATTAATAGGCATTTGTTGACCGTAAACATCAACTTTGACTAAATCAAGCATTGCTGCATTGGCTCTACCAGTTCTTAATGAAGTTAATTCTTTTGAAAGCACCTCAATGGCTTTATCCATCTTAAGGTTGTATGATTTTTCATCAAACATTTATTCTCCAATCTTAAGCCTAAAAAATTCTTTAATCTTTAAATCAGCAATTGAAAGTTCCTTTAAAATATCTCGAACTTTCTTTTTAGGTTCCATAACCCAGGCTTGAGTTAAAAGAGCATTTTCCTCTTTAAACTTATTCATTTTACCTTGGCTGATTTTTTTTGCAATATCCTCTGGTTTTCCAGAATTTTTTAATTCTTCTGTTATAAGTTCTTGTTCTTTATTAATTACAGATTGATCTATTAGATGTGGCTCTAAAGCTAAAGGATTGGATGCAGCTATATGCATAGAAAGTTGTTTTCCAAAAGATTTTACAACATCAGAATTTGTCTTAGTTTCTAATGATACGATTACGGCTAATTTTGCAATATTATCTTTAATTACAGTATGAAGATAATGATTATTGATGGCACCTGAATTTTCTATTGTTTTTACTTTTCCAATTGTAATTTTTTCTCCTATTTTTGCAATTAATGCCATTATGTTATTTTCGACAGTCTCTCCATTTTTCATTAAAGAATTCTTAAGATCATCGACTATAGAGTTTTTTTCATTATTTAAATCACTAAGCTCTTTTACAAAACTTGTAAAATCTTCATTTTTTGCAACAAAATCCGTCTCACAGTTTACTTCTATTATGGATGTTTTTCGTTCATTGCCACTTACTGCAATTACACCTTCTTTAGCATCTCTAGACATTTTTTTTGAAGCTTTAGATATTCCTTTAACTCTTAATATTTCAATGGCTTTATCTAAGTCTCCATTCGACTCTTTTATAGCAAGATTGCAATCTTTAAAACCAGCGCCTGTAGCCTCTCTTAATTTCTTAACTTTGACGATATCACTCATTTTAATTTAAAGTTTCTTTTTTTTTTCAGAGGAAAATTTGCTTTCTAATTTTTCTCTATCAAGTTCTTGAAGAGTTTTATCTTTAGTATTATCCTTGTTATCTTTTGTTGTTTCTTTCTTAAGCTCAGTTATAGGTATTGAAGTTTTTGCATTATTAATTGTTTCTTTAATTAAATTGCAATAAAGGTCAATTGCTCTCCTAGCATCATCATTACCAGGAATAGGATAGTCAATGTTATCTGGATTGGAATTGCTATCTAAAATTGCTACAATTGGAATTCCAAGCTTTACAGACTCTGCTATAGCCAGTGACTCATAATTAGTATCAATAATAAAAACTAGATCAGGAATTTTTTTCATCTCAGCAATTCCTCCTAAAGATCTTTGAAGTTTATCTTTTTTAATACTCATTTTTAATAACTCTTTCTTTGTAAAACCTCTATTTTCTGCAACTAGATCTATTTCTAATTTTTTAAGTTTTTTAATTGAATTTGAAATAGTACCCCAGTTTGTTAACATTCCACCTAACCACCTATAGTTAACAAAATACTGATCAGTCTCTTTTGCAACTTCTGCAATTGCTTCAGATGCTTGCTTTTTAGTTGAAACAAATAAAATTTTACCATTATTTGCAATTGTATTGTAAACTTTTTCCAAAGCTACTTTCGTTAGCTCCAGTGTTTGAGTAAGATCGATAATATGGATTGAGTCTCTTTTGCCAAAAATGTATTTTTTCATTTTGGGATTCCATCTTAATGTTTTATGACCAAGATGAACTCCAGCTTCTAATAATTGTTGTATTGATAGGTTAGGTATTTTCATATTTATTCCCGGTTAAGCCACCACAGTAATTTCCAAATTTGGACCGGAGGTATAAAACCAATAACTGTGTGAGTGTTAATTTAATTTAAGTAGTTATTACTAATTATTTCTTAATTTAACAAGGTATATTTAGCTTATAGTACTTAAAATTTCCTTTTTTTTTAACAAATTAAGAGATTTTCTGTCTAAATTCCTAAGATTTTTTAACTTAAATTTAAGATTTTTATCTTCAGTTATAAAATTGATATTTATAGTTGTTTTACCATCATTTTTAAGAATTCTTGAAATTTCTGAAACTTGTTCCACATTTTTAACATTAAAAGAAACTTCATTAATTGGACTATTAAACAAATCTTTTAGTGAGGCAATTTTTTGTACATTTATACGTTTAAATCTATTTTCATCATTTGATACATTTTTAACAATAGTTAAAATCAAAGAGTTACCCTCTTTGAGAATCTCTCTATTTATTTCTAATAGATCTGAAAAAATAAATAGTTCAAATACACTATTTAAATCGGTTAATTTTAATACAGCATATGAATTTCCTTTTGCAGTTTTTCTTTCTTGCAGCTTTAGCAATGTTGCAGCTATATTTGTTTCAGTAATTTCTTCATTAATATTAAAATCAGAAAATTCTAGAATTTTATAATCCTCAAAAATTTCATTAAATTGATTAAGTGGATGATCAGATATGAAAAAACCAACTGCTTCGAATTCTTTTGATAATCTTTCTTCAAATTTCCAATCCTCTACATTAGAGATAATATCATTTTGATTTTCCTCATTTTCACCAAATAAATCAATTTGATTAGCTTTCTTATTATCAAAAATATACTTATTTTTAGAAATAAAATTTGGAATAGAATCAAATAGAGATTTTCGATTAGAGTTTAAGCTATCAAAAGCACCAGCTTTAACTAAGCCCTCTAATTGAAGTTTATTTATATCTTTTGGATTTACTCTACTTAAAAAATCATTTATTGAATTAAATTTTCCATTTTTTAATCTTTCCTCAACTATATTTGAAATAGCCTCATAACCTACAGCTTTTATACCTCCTAAAGCATAATAGAATTTATCATTAATAGTTCTGAAATCTGCAAAACATGCATTTATATCTGGTCTTATAACTTCTATATCCAATCTTTTAAGTTCCTCATAAAATTCACTTAATTTATTTTGGTTAGAAATATCCATACTCATGGATGCAGCAATAAATTGTTTTGGATAATAGGTTTTTAAAAAAGCTGTTTGATAAGAAATTATTGCGTACGCTGCAGCATGGCTTTTATTAAAACCATATTCTGCAAAAGGTTCGATCTTTAAAAAAATTCCTGCAGCAATATCTTTTGCAATACCATTCTTTAATGCTCCTGCAATAAATCCTTGTTTCTGTTTTTCTAATTCGGATCTTTTTTTTTTTCCCATCGCTCTTCTTAAAAGATCTGCTTGTCCAGCAGTAAACCCAGATAATTTTTGTGCAATTTGCATTACTTGTTCTTGATAAATAATGACACCATATGTTGGTTTAAGAATTTCCTCTAAAAGTGGATGCAAATAATCTGGAGTTTGTCTGCCATGTTTGCAATCATTATATGTTGGTATATTACTCATTGGTCCAGGTCTATAAAGAGCCACAAGTGCAATTATATCCTCTATATGATTTGGTCTCATTTTAATTAATGCTTCTCTCATACCTGCACTTTCAATCTGAAATAATCCAACAGTTTTACCAGTTGACATTAGCTCGAAAACTTTTTGATCTTCGTAACTAATTTTTTCAATATCAAAATCTTGATTATTCTTTTGTATTAATTTTTGAGTATTGTTAATAACTGTAAGCGTTTTTAATCCTAAAAAATCAAATTTAACTAGTCCAGCATTTTCAGCAGAATACATATCAAATTGAGTTGAGGGTAAAAGCAAGTTTGATGAAATATCTTTATATAAAGGAACAACTTCAGTTAATTTTTTATCTGCAATAACAACGCCTGCAGCATGAGTCGCAACATTTCTATTTAATCCCTCTAATTTTAAAGAAAGGTTTGTTAATTTTTTAACCCTAGGATCTTCATTAACTAATTTTTGCAATCTTGGCTCTCCAGCGATACACTCTGTTAATGTTTGTGGTCTTGATGGATCAAAAGGTATCATTTTTGATATACTATCAACAAAACCATAAGGTAATCCTAAAACTCTACCAACATCTCTTATAACCATTCTTGCTTTTAATTTTCCAAAAGTAATTATATGCGCCACACCATCTTTGTATTTTTGTGTTAGATACTCGAATACTAAATCCCTTTTTTCCTCACAGAAATCTATATCAAAATCAGGCATTGAAATACGATCAGGATTTAAAAATCTTTCAAATATTAAATTATACTTAATTGGATCTACATCTGTAATTGATAAACACCAAGCGACCAAAGATCCGGCACCAGATCCTCGTCCTGGCCCCACAGGTATATCGTTATTTTTTGCCCACTTAATATAATCAGATACAATTAAAAAATAACTTGAGTATTTCATTTCAATTATAATTGATAGTTCGTGGTTTAATCTATCTTTGTACTCGACAAAAGTTATATTCTTTTCTAATTCCATAGTTTTAATTCCAAAAACTTTTTGAAATTTCATTTTTAAACCATTTAATGAATCTTTTTTAAGAATATCATCTGCGTTTCCATCTTTTTCAGAACTTATATTTGGTAAAATTGGATTAGAATATAATGGTCTAAAACTACATCTTAAGGGAAAGTTATAATTATTTTCTAAAGCTTCTGGTAAATCAGCAAATAATTCTAACATTTCTGAATTTGATTTTAAATAGTGTTGGTCACTAAATCTTATTCTAGATTTATCATTAATATACGTTTTATGACCAATACAAATCAAAGCATCGTGTGCTTCGTGCATATCTTTATTTAAATAGAATACCTCATTTGTAGCAATAATAGGAATTTCTAATTCAAAAGATTTCTTTAAATTAAATTTTTCAAAACCTTTTTCGTTTTGATCATTATGTCGTTGTATTTCTAAATAAAATCGGTCACCAAAGCTAAATTTTAATTTTTTATATAATTCATGAATTACACTAAATTTTCCTTTATCAAACAATTGACCAAATAATCCTAATACAGTTCCTGAAAAAATACCTACTCCTTCATTATCTTTTAACAATTCATCAAATTTTATGTGTGGATCAGAAATCTCATCATTTTTGAGATAAGACAGTGATGATAGTTTAATTATTTTTTTATAACCTGCGTTGTTAAGTGCAAATAAAGGCAATAAACCAGTAGTATCATTATATTTAAAATTAATTTGGGTTCCAATAATGGGTTGAGTACCAATTTTTGAAATTTTTTCTGAAAATTCTAGAGCGCCACATAAATTTGTGGTATCACATAAACCTAAGGATTTAATCTTATTTGATTTAGAAAAACTTTGTAAATCATCAATCTTTAATGCGCCCTCACAAATTGAATATTGTGAATGAATTTTTATGTGATTAAAATTTTGGATTAAAGACTCAGACATTAGTAGATTTTATACTACCATCTGTCATCTCCAAAAGGCAATCTGCCTTATTGGCAAAAAATCTATTATGGGTTGCAAAAATAATTAATCTATTTGAACTTTTTTGATTATTTAAAAGTTCAAAAATATTTTTAGCCGTATTCATATCTAAACTACCTGTGGGTTCATCGGCCAATATAATTGATGGATCATTAATAATTGCTCTTACTATTGCTACTCTCTGAGACTCTCCACCTGACAATTGTGATGGAAAATGATCTAATCGGTTTGATAAACCAACTTTATTTAATAGATCTTTTGCTTTTTCTTTTGCTGAATCTTTATTCTCTCCATTTGATAATGAAGCTAAATAGACATTTTCTAAGGCGGTAAAATCAGGGAGTAAATTATTTTGTTGATAAATTATACCTATGTTTTTAGCTCTAAAAATATCATTCTTATTTTTTTTATCAAAATTAATTGTTTGATTGAGAAACTTAAGTGAGCCGCTAGAGGGTCTGTCTATTAAAGAAATTAAATTAAGTAATGTAGATTTTCCAGCTCCTGAAGGTCCCATTAATGAATAAACCTTACCCTTTTTAAAAGTATAAGATAATTTTTTTAAAACTTTAATTTCTGTTTCAGTGATAAAACTTTTAGAAATATTTTTTAATTCAAGAAAATTACTCATATTTTATTGATTTGATTGGGTCTAATTTAGAAGCTTTAAAAGCTGGAAAAATAGATACAATTATTGTTAT
>MDTG01148012.1_pt1 | contig 15743 bp, 14 predicted proteins | sample 811421 | NCBI WGS metagenome assembly MDTG01 (sample SAMN05326645, study PRJNA326480) | marine metagenome | isolation source: seawater | place: Pacific Ocean: South East | collected 2011 | reverse complement strand
TCCCCTTCCTCCATAGTAATCTTTCTAACAACATAGTCGGTATAGCTTAATAATTTTACTTCCTTTTCTTTTTCCACTTTTTTTGCCTTCGCTTTCTTTTTACCTCCTTTCCCACCTCCTGAGCTGTCCGAACTCATACTCTTGGCGGTAGTTCTTAGACTCTCTTCAGTCGCTTCTGTGTCAACAAAATTACGGTTTTTGTGATCTATTTCATCATTTATGTATTCTAATTTTTTGGTAAGGCATAAACATTCTATTAAGAAATCTATCTTGTACTTTATGACAAAATCCGTGGTCTGGTAATACATTACCGATATGCTTCCCGGATTTATTTCTTCATCATCCTCTAAATCCAAAACTGCCTTGATTGTATCTTTACTGAAAGATTGTATTACTTGGTTGATTTCTTCCTCTTTATTTGATATCACAGATGTAGGTACTGAAATATCAGAGGATGGTATTTTTGTTTGACGTTCATATGATCCTATTTTCTTGTACGTTAGAGGGGAAGGTTGAAACATGTAATATTCACCTATGTTAACAAGATATCCTTGTTCCTCTGAGGTCCTGTTATAAAGGAGGTTACTGTACTTGTTATTCACCATTTCAGAAAGAGCACTGCTAACCTGCTGATTAGAATAATCGTAGAAGCTTCCTATCTCCCTTAGGATATCCTCTCTTTTATAGTAGGTACGGTAATGGAACATGTCCTGTATATTCTTTATTATTTCGTCGTTGTTCATGAACATGAATGTCTCATTAAATGTTGTTTCATCTACCCTTAAATTTTTTATCTCATCTTCATTATAGTTAATAGGTAGTTTACAATTGGATGAGCTACTCTCAGGACACACTTGGTAATCACAGTTCATAGAGTAAGGTAAATACTTTACTTCCACCTCTATTTCCTTACTCAGAGATAAAGGCTTCTGAGGAACCTTAATATCGCTGTACCTAACGTTGTTGTAGTCCTGGTTTATTAAACAATCAATACTAGATTCTTTCAGTTTTCGACTTATCTTACCTATTTCTGAGGCTTTATTGAATGCTCCTTGATATATGTTAAAATCAGGAGAAAAAGGTTTTTGTTTCCCATCATTGTCATAGTAGGCACTGTGCATATATATTTCAACATTCCTTTCCTCAAATTTTAAATTTTTATGACTGCAATTTCTTACAGCTCTACCTATAATTTGCTCTGTCTTGCTTATATTGTGCCAAGGAGCTAGAACGTGCACTTGACGTATATTTTTGAAGTCTATACCTTCCGCAGCAGACGAAGAAATAAGAATAAACTTAACCTTCTTACCATATGTGTTTTCCTTACTATTGATTATGTCAATTGTATCTTTCTTTTTTGACGGATCAGTATATTTAGTGCTACCTGTGAAAAGAGCATATTTTCCATTTATCTCTCTGGTTTTATTATTATCTATCAACAATGGTTGATCTTCTCCGTCAAATCTTACATACCCTGCGGTTTCCAGAGCCAAAGCGAAAGGAATCAGCGTCCCTACTAGAAAATGACCGTAAACCAAAATTATTCCACCTTCTTCATCACCACCATTAATAATTGGTTGGAGAATGTTATGTATTTTGCACGCATATATCTTCATAGATTCCATACCGAAAAATTTTGCATGACCTGGTTTCATTTTATACGACAGTAAAGAGGAGTTTTTAGAGTTACGCTCCTCTTTTACAACTTTTTTCAGCCCATTCTCACTAACATAATCCTTCACTTCAGTATTGTCTGTGATTCCGTCATTTCCATCTTGCATAGGATAAGTAATAACTGACGCTGATTGTAATATTCCAAAATCACCTAACGCTACGGAAGAATTTTTAATTAAAGATGATTGTACATTTTCCTCTCCTCCCTCTTCGGAATTGCCTCGTTCTTCGTTACCTTTAACTGTGTTTCTTTTACTTTTTTTATTTTTATTATATATATTTTCAACTATTTTGAATTGGTATTCGTCCATTCTATCCATAAAGAGATCGATGTACTTACTACTTTCTTCTGCCATTATTTCTATAGAGGAGGAGGACTTTTTGAATTGAGACGGGTATAATCTGAAAGGAAAAGTGTAAGGATTATCACCAGGAACAAATGATACATATCCTCTTGCTAATTCTGCAATGTTATCTTCCGTTAAATTTGTTTCCGATGAAATTAAGTGCCTATTATCGTTACTTCTCAGTAAGTTTATAATATTTTTGATTTCATCTTTCTTGTCGAACATTGGCGTAGCAGAAAGAAACAGTAACTTCAAATTGTCCACATTTTTAATTAAATCTGTAAGCTTGTCAATTTGATGAGAGGTTTTTGGAAGAATTACATCCTCCTCTGTTATTATAGCTTCCACATAGTTTTTTAAGTAAAAGATTTTACCTCTTTCTATTTTTACTACTATTCCTCCTCCTATTTTATCTCCTATATTAACGTTACTTCCGTCTCTTATCTCCCTTTCTTCTAGTTTATCTTGTCCTCTTGTGTAAACAAAAGTTAATTTTTTCTTTGCATTACTTTTCTCATTAGATTTATCTATAAGGTAGCCACTTCTTTTCTCCTTCTTTGCTTCCTTCCCATTATCTGAAGATTGTACATTGATAGTGTACTGGTTCCCTTTATTCAAAGTTGTTGTACTATTGGATTGTTCCTTGATATTATGAATCTCATCAATAATAAATAATTTATTAGACAATGATGAATAATTAGAGGAAGGAATTTGACCATATGTTATGTAACTATATGACGGTTCAATATATTTCAGAACGTAATCACTTAACTGTTCCTTCATTTTCTTGCGAACGTCAACGTTATCCAGCACGTAATTAGGTTCTTTTATATGCTCGAAAAACTCTTTAATAATTTTATCGCCGATGCATGTGTTCATAGTCATTTTATTATTTTGTGTCCAAACGATTTCGTTATCGTCAAAAAATTGCTTCTTAAAATTTAGTTTAACGTTATCGTTAGATACGACATAAATGCTCTTTTCCGTAGGCAACCCTAACAACTTTACGTATTCTCTCATTTCTTCTGCAATCAATATAGCGGAGCATGTCTTTCCCGTTCCTAGTCCATGATAAAGTAATAGGCTATTATACGGTGTTTGGAAACTTAAATAATTCCTAACGAATCTTTGGTAATTCTTAAGCCTAAAACTTTTGGTGTTAGTGCATGCTTTATCGCTTCTATTAATGAATTCATCAACTGTTATACTTTTACTGTCATTTTCATTAGTGTCATTTACTTTTAGGTCATTGAATTCTTTTTTCTTGTATATTTTTATATTAAATTCTTCGTCATCGTAAGTTGGGTATAAATATGATTCATAGTTCACCTGTTCTTCATTATCTGTTGAATCTGCCATACTAAATCCGAAAACTAAATTGTTAAGATAATCGGTTTAACCATATATATAAAGTGCCTATATTAAATAAGACTTAAGCCATCTATTTATATTGTATTTTTGTAAATCTTGAAAATATGCTATGCTAATACCTAATACTCGATGCTTACGTATTACACATTACACATTTCGCAGTTACTCTTCTATTTCTTTATTTTCATACACAGCAAAAATTAGTATTGTTAGTCCGTCAAGAACATGATGTTGCTGTTTCATAGAGAAATTATCTGGAATTTTTGGAAAGTGAACGTCACAGTCATAAGTATTAGGTATGTGAGTTAAATAGACATTCTTAACTAGCTGTGAATATTCATACATGAATGATGAATACAATAGGTTTCCTCCTATGACCCAAACGTCGTCGCACTTTAACGAAGGAATGATTCCTAGTGCGTCCTCAATACATCGTAGTACATGTAAATTGCAGGATGGATTATGGTGGTTGGAATGAAGATCTGCAGAGGAGGATATTACTATATTTGTCCTATATGGTAGAGGTCTGTAATTCATGCTCTGAAATGTCTTCCTCCCCATAATGACAACGTTGTCACCTGCCCCCTTCGTTAAATTTTTGAAGTACTGCATGTCTTCTTTAAAGTGCCACGGCATGACTCCATTCTTTCCAATTCCTCCTTCTGCATCAACAGCTGCTATAACATTGAAGTTTGGAAAGGGTTGAACCATTTTTCGGTATCTATAATATATATTGTCGTCGTATCCTTATAATCATTAATAATAAATAAATATGATTACTTATTATCAATCAATACCATGTGAATAAGCATAAAGTAATAGCGAGATTGCTCATCTGTACTATTGTATAGCGTAATGAATAGAAAAGTTATGCAACAAGGTATTTATTTTTTGAAGAATGTCCAATTTCTCGACATTATATGGTCTTATGTTGGCTTTACATTCCTCGTACGTCAACCATTTCATCTCTCCTACTTCCGAGGAGTAGTACTCAGACGGGAAAGAACACGTTGAAGATTCTGGTTCCATGTACGCCAAAAAGTACTTGTGCTTGTATGACTTCATATTTGACCCAGTGAAGATTTCTTCGAAGGGTATGACATTCTGTATTAGGTGAAGGTGTCTCTTAGTGTACCCAGTTTCCTCTTCGAATTCCCTATAAGCACAGGCTAAATCTTTCTCTTGAAAGTTACGCCTACCTTTAGGGAATCCCCACTCTGTATCTTTCCACTGCACCAGCACGTTGCTATTTATTATGAGTGTATCTAAACTATACTTCTCTTTAGTACCACCAATATCGACTCCGTTTTTGAGTATATTGAACTTCTCCCTAGACGTTTTCTCTTCATTTCTATATTGCTGACCAATGAATTCACCCCATAAATCCTTCCATAATTGTGAGAAAGAGTTGTTCTTAATTTTCTCTTTCTCGCTTATTGTCATTTCATTGAATATGTTTATCAAGTAATCGAAATTGTACACTGGGTATTTTCCTCGCATGAACTCCACATACCCAAGACTGTGTTGTCGGTTAATCATTAAAAATTCATACTTGTCTTCTGGATTAACTAGAGCATTAGGTATACTTAAATTTTTGCTATTATAACGGAATGCTATTATTCCAATGGAGGTAATAGGCTGTTTGCATTGCTGAAAGATATGACCGTTTCTTCCACAATTATTACAGAAGTTCATCTGGGTGCTTTTCTGAGATTGTATATTGCTAACTTTGGAATGACTCAAAGAAGGAGTGGGTTTGAGTTGTTTCACCTCCTTGAGGAGTCTTTTGTCAGGTTTCGATTCAGCATTATTATTTTTCTCTTTATCCTCGCTATCATTGTTACCTGTGTTGGATTTTTCCCCATCTTGATCTTTTACGCAAGAGCTGCTACCCACAACTACAGAAGAAAACTTGCGAGTTGTATGATCAAAAAGTTTCCTGGTTATAACGTTAGTGCTCCCTGTAGTTTCTACCTTGGACGATACACTCTTTGATTTCGCTGATTCCTCATCGTTGTTTCTTCTCATTTCAGATAATCAATAAAATACATGTGTTATATGTTATATTTGTTATGTTTTTATATCGTTTAAGATTAATGAACGAAACCATTGCATTTTAAAATCTAATTCAATATCCGTTCTTTAAATCTTAGTTTAATAATGGGAGCTGCTTACGACCCTGCCGTGTGGGGACCACACTATTGGTTCTTTATAATGTCTCTAGCTACAAATTATCCTATAAAAGCTAATGATGTTACGAAGAAAAAATACTACGACTTTTTTAGTAATTTACCTCTTTTTATTCCACATGATGAAATAGGCAATCAATTTAGTGCATTACTTGACAAATATCCAGTGTCTCCATATTTAGATGGAAAGGATTCGTTCTTGAAATGGGTTAATTACATTCACAATAAAATCAACGATAAGCTAGGAAAAGACAAAGTCACGCTAGTGGAGGGTCTTGAATCTTTCTACGAACACTACAAACCCAAGGAAATAAGACTTCGAGAGGAAATAAAATATAGGAAGAATTTGGTTGTGGGTGCAGTGATTGTGTCTCTACTAGTAGCTTGTTACTATATACAGAAATAGTATTGTTTGATTTCGATACTATCCTATCAACAGGTTATTGTGTTCTCCTACATGTAAAAGTAATCCGGTGCATGCGTCTATAAATAATGGCAAACTAGCTACTCTACTCTTTTTGTAAGCGTATATTGCAGCAGTTAAAAATAGTGCTCCATGTAGAAGTCGGAATTGTGCCCACCAAGTATCACCTCCACCTTCGTAAGCATTCATTCTCTGGTTATTAGCGTACATATAAATCATACTAACACCAACCAAACCTATAATAAAAGAGAAAGTAGGCATATACTCTTTACTCAAGTAAATAGGGACTAGGGACAAAATGATCCTAAGGGGTATGCACAGCAAGCTGAACAACAGCAATCTTTTGCTTTTTGTTAACATCCTGATTGTATTATCTTAAATACTACTATAAAATATATTAACATTCTAAATTTTCATTTATATGGTTCTCTAGATAGCAAGGAGGAGAAATTAAAAATACTAGACGTACTCATTAGAAAGAAGGTAACATAATTTATAGTATCCTATAATATATAGAAGGAGAAGAGTGTAAAGTGTAGATTTAGCAAACGTAAGGACATATATCTTAACGATAATGAAACGAGAGATAATTGTTTTAGCCATTACTTCATTCTTTATTTTAAATGCTTATCATGATGGAAAGTACATGAGGTACCTAAACGATGGTCAAAAGTATTTCAAAATGGTTGGCATAGCTTTCGCAGGGTTAAGCGTATACCTGTACATGAAGAAGAGTCCTGAGAATTCTAGGTCTCTCATACAGCAAGCGACTAATGTTATAAAGTACATGCCTATGGGTAATAGCATGAACAACTACACGCAGTTTATGGACATGACTTCAGGCGATGGTTACCTATCAACTCCGAAGCCATGTGGAAATTCACAATTGCCCGAGGATGTTCTGGAAGCTAGATTAAAGAATTCAGGAAAGCAAGGAACCAAAAGAAGCGTTAGTGAGACTAAAAAGAAGTACGTAGCCGCGAATCAAAATTGGAGATGCCAGCACTGCCAGAATCAGCTACCTGCGTGGTTTGAGGTGGACCATATAACCCGATTGGAGTATGGTGGATCAAACAATGTAGACAATTTAGTTGCGTTATGTAGAGATTGTCACGGGAAAAAAACAGCAATGGAAAATTTCTAGTCTTGTCGTATCTATTCAAAAATGTTTTCTGTTCGTAATATATCTATGGTTGATTTATATTTCAAAGAAGTGTAGATACCTGAACCTAATAGAATATGAATTTCAATTCAAATGATTCCTCTATAGGCCATGACACAAGTATGCTTGATAGAGTAAAAGAGGTACCTTTGTATATAATGGGAAAAGCAACAGAAGCGAAAACTTTTGTGGAAACTTTTCCTGGAAAATCTGCTTATTATGTTCTTTTCACCTTGTATATAATTTTAGTGATTACCTTGTATTCAAATACATCCGGCAAGTCTCTGTCATCTTATGGAGGATACGCAGGATTCCTAACTATCATGGGTGGTTTCATTATATCTATTTCCTATTTTATGTACACCAACAAAAGAGCAAAAGGAGAGAAACCTAGTTTGAAATCAATACTGTTTCCTTTCTTGACAACGAGCGGAAAAATTCTCACAATTTTCGCAGTAATATTTATTTTAACAATAGTGCTAGTTGCTGTATTATACTCGGTAGGTAAGTTCCCTAACATATCTTCTTATTTCTTGTACGTTGCTAACGCGTTCATAATAATAGGTTTGTTAGCGATAGCAATAAAGCATTTTGGATTGGACAAAAGAAACGATAATCCATCAGAGAAAGCGACCTGGTTACGATGGGTACTTCTATTAAAAGATGTGCTATTCTACGTTCCCTGTATCTTGATTAGTTTCGTGGAGTATTTGAAATATCAGTACAGCATTACAACAAGACCTATAATTATGTTATGCTTGTTTGAGTTATTCTTCGTTCTCATGTATTACATAATACCTTCAGTAGTGAAGTTCATTTTAACACATGATGCGAATCAGTTAGTGAAATCACCAGTAAATCTGAATAATTACAGAAAGTTGGGAACATTCCAGGATTTGAATTACATTGACAAGAATATAAATTACAAGTACGCTATTTCCTGTTGGGTGTACCTAGATTCATTTCCTCCAGAAACAAACTCCAGCTATAGCCAATTCACTTTATTGATAAACATTGGAAATAAGCCAAATGTACTGTTCAACGTGGCTCTCAACAAGTTATTGATCAAGATGAAAGTAAGTCCAGACCAAGAAGAAATAATCTATGAATCAACGGACACAATACGATATCAGAAATGGAATCACTTCGTATTGAATTATGATAGTGGGATTTTGGACATTTTCATTAACAACGAGTTGGTATCATCTGTACAAGATGTCATACCTTATAAAGAATTTGATATAGTTTCAAGTGGAAGTAATGAGGGAATTCATGGTGGAATAAGCAACGTATTGTACTTCAACCATGCTCTAGGAATGCCAAAGATAACATCCTTGTATATGCAAGGACGATAATTCCTCATTGTCATTAACTGTTTCTTATTGTAATATGAATTAATATATTATTATTTCTTGTAATATATTATATTGAATTGTAAAGGAACACCCAACTTTCGATTCCGTTCAAATAATGAGTAGAACACGTAAGATCATTCTTGGCATTGTCCTCGTTATCGTAGCATTCTTGATTTATAGATACTTATTTAGTAGTTCTACGATAATATCAAGTGGGATAGCTGATGGTAAAACAGTAAGCAAAATACCCTCATCGAGTGCGACAAATAGTTCCTCAAATAATTATTCTTATTCCGTATGGGTATACGTAAACGATTGGAGTTATAGATTCGGAGAACAGAAAATGATATTAGGAAGATTGGATCAGGAGAACAAGCCTTCACCAGCTATCTCTTTAGGTGCTGCAGAAAATAATGTTAAGGTAGCAGTAGAGTGTTATCCAGAGAAAGCCAAAGGTAAGTCAGAAACTCACTACTGCAATGTGCAGAATATACCGTTGCAAAAGTGGGTTAATATAACCATCAGTTTGTACAGTCGTACTTTAGACGTATATTTGGATGGGAAATTAGTCAGAACTTGCGTGTTGCCAGGTGTACCGAAAATAGCTAATGACCAACCGATATATATCTCTCCGTTAGGTGGTTTCTCTGGTTACACATCCAGAGTGCAGTACTTTAAAGAATCGTTGGATCCTCAAGAAGTTTACAATATATACCGAGCAGGTTACGGAGGAAAAGGAGTGATGGATAGTTTCCCATATAGTCTGAAGCTAAGCTTTATGAAAGATAATCAAGAACAAGGGAGTGTCTCCATATAATAAGGGATATACGGGATATACTTGAAAAATTTATGGTTTAAATAATATCATGTACGTAAACCATAAATAAATTAATCTATGTAATATTATAATAGGAAAGATAATAATTATATATCATTATTAGTTGTTGTCAGAACAATGAATGTATTTACAGGCAACAGTGGTGACGTCGGTAAAATATCAGATGGAGCCGGAGCGTTTGACAATTTCCAATCTAGTAATGTAGTCAATGGTACAAAGGAATTCTTGGAGTCTAATAGTATGGTAGCGAAAACGGCTTTTCTCATTTTGGTTGTGATTTTATTTGTATTGGGATTACGTGTGCTATCTGCTTTTGTATCTTGGTTGTTCAGCATAAACCAAGATCCTTACTTAGTAAAGGGGCTCGTAGATGCCAAAAAATTCCAGAAGATAGCTCAAAACCCGGATGAAAGTGGATCTATAACTTTATTAAGAAGTGATAATGAGCAGGGAGGAATAGAGTTTACCTATTCCGTATGGCTTTTTATAGATGATTTAGTGTATAACCAAGGCAGGTATAAGCACGTTTTTCACAAAGGTAATGATGCCATCTCTACCGATGGTATGAACGAACCGAATAATGCACCGGGATTGTACATTGCTCCAGATACCAACTCATTAGTAGTGGTTATGAACACTTTCAATGATATCAACGAAAAAATAACGATAGATAACATCCCCATAAACAAATGGGTGAACGTGCAAATTCGTGTTGAAAATTTGAATTTGGATGTTTTCATAAATGGTATGTTAGCTAAGCGATTGATCATGAATGGTGTTCCAAAGCAAAATTACGGTGACGTCTACGTGGCTATGAATGGAGGATTTTCAGGCTACATCTCTAATTTACGCTATTACAACGAAGCGTTAGGAACTACAGCAATAGAAGGAATTGTTGATTCTGGTCCTGATTTAAAAATGGGAGAAAGTGGAAGCAGTATTGCTGTGAACAAGCCGAAGTATCTATCCATGAGATGGTTCTTCCATGGTGTTTAATAAAATTACTATTCTTTTGCTAGAATGAAATGAGGAGATATGATTTTTATAAGAGATGTCATAAAAATCATAATAAGTCATATCATAAATGACGAAAGTCACAAAAATTTGTATAAGTCCAAAAATGAAATTTTATAAAATTGAAATACTTTCTCACAAAGTTATTAAGACAAATATAACTTTACATACACATAAATAATTAATTTAATTCATAAATTATGAGAACATCAGCTACTAACAGGGTCACCCGATCAAATGCAACACGAGTTACTCGTTCCGGTAAAAGTAAATTACAACTAGTTACTACACTTCCAATGAATATGGCTCCGGCTCCGGCTACGATTGCATCGTACAAGAAGATTGCCATAACTGAGAGCACGGAGGAAGAATCAACCCTAAAGAAAAGAAAACTTGATAATATCTGTGATGGTGATAATCAAATCCATCTTCAGGTGGATATTCAGCCTGAGCCTGTGGTGGTTACTGATGGTCATGGTGAGGAGACCTCTGAGACCTCTATGGCTGGAGATGAAAGTGAAGAGGCGGATACTCAGCAACAACATGAAGTAGAGACACAGCCACAGCCTCAACCTCCTCAACCTCAAGATGACATGCTGCCTACTACCCACACCATCTCTAACAAACATGAAATCACTGAAGTTGTGGACGAGAAGGTACATGACAAAGATAAGGAGGCGATTAGCTCCTTCATGAGAACTAAAATCCAGGATATTAATGGAGAATTATTTAATTTGCAATCATCATCCGGTAATATTTACAAAGTAGTTCTACATAATATTACTGAAGAAGCTAAGAAACGTGCAAAACGAATCCTTGAAAACAACAGAAGGATTGCTCAACGGAATGCTGAGAAACTTCAACAAAAAGCTATTAATGAAGCGAAGAGAAAAGTTGAAAAGGCTTCCAAAGAGGCTCTTGCGAAGGAGAGAGCATTACAGCTTCTCATTGAAAGGCAAGAAAAGAAACAGCGTCTTGAGTATGAGAAAGAGCAAAAGAAAATTCGTCTAGAAGAAGAGAAAGAGCAAAAGAAACTTCGTCTAGAAGAAGAGAAAGAGCAAAAGAAAATTCGTCTCGAAGAAGAGAAAATTGAACGAGAGCGTTTAAGAGAAGAAGCGAAGAAACAGCTAGCTAAAGCACGTCTTCTAACAAAATTAAAGAATCAAGAAGAAAAGCTCAAGAATCAAGAAGAGAAACTGCACCAAAGAGAAGCTGCCAAATTGGAAAAAATACAGCAGAAAGAAGCTATTAAGCAAGAAAAGATCCAGCAGAAACTCAGAGAAAAGGCTCTGGCTAAACAGGATAAAGAATACCAAGCCGAACTTAAGAAACAGGAAAAGATTCAAAAGAAACGGGAAAATGATCCTGTTTATCAGGCAAAGAAAGCTGCTGGTGATAAGATTCGAAAGGATACAGAAGAATACCTTTTGAAATATGGCCCTCCAAAATCATCTTCCGACTCCGACTCCGACTCCGACTACGACTCCCCGGATAATGTAAAAGAAAATAAGGAAAGTGAGAAATGTGATGAGGAGGATTCTGGTATGGCAGAAAATCAAACGCAGCCTCAAGTCCTATCAGATCCTCAAATAGAGCTGGATTTTGATATGGAAGTTGACGAAGTTGACGATTGATCAAAAAAACAAAGAGGAAATCCCCAACATAAGAGAAGAATGCATAAAAAATAACTTCCAGACTTTCCACTTTCCAGTGTTCATATATTTTAAGAAAGACAGAATATTTTAGTAGTAGTAAGTAATAATAACAAAGTAATTCAATCCAAAATGTTTATTCCAGAAATACAACTTAAAACGAAACTCCCTATATACAGTATCCCAGTAGGGGATCATTTTTTTTGCACGAATGTCCGAGTGGTCTAAGGAGCCAGACTTAAGACCTGGTAGCAATGCTGCGTGGGTTCGAACCCCACTTCGTGCAACATGAGACCGCAATAGTCATGAAACTACTTTACCCGTTTAGCTTAGTGGAAGAGCGAACGCAGTAATACGCGTTAGAGAAAGGTTCGATTCCTTTATCGGGTTGAGGGCTCGGAGGAGACGCCCTACTCACATTGTTGAGTGAAGTCCCCCAAAAGAGGAAATGGAGGAACGATACTAACTAATTAAATAGATTATTGGTTCATACGAATTAATACATGGCGTTCCACGATCTTAAGCGAGGAAGGGGGCTTAAGAGTTATAACAATAGATTAATATATTCTATTGTTGAAGCAGTAACCACACAAAACACTTTTTAGGTATTTGTTCCTGTAGCTCAGTTGGTTAGAGCATCGGTCTTATGAGCCGAAGGTCCACGGTTCGAGCCCGTGCTGGAACATTAAATAATATACGATAATAATATATAGAATTTATATATTATTATTTACTTTGCTTTCTAGGTAACTATAATTATGCACACTATTACTTCAACTCTAATTATATTCTTGATTCTTGACTCTTTCTACCTACAAGCAATAAAGTCCCGTTTTAGTAACATGATTAAAAAGATACAGAAAAGCGATATGGTAGTAGATGCGTATTCCGCTTTGGCAAGCTATTTTGCGATGACATTTGCTTTTTACTACTTCATAGTAAAAGAAAATAAAGGAGTAATCGATGCTGCAATACTCGGGTTTGTTATTTATGCTGTTTTCGATTTCACCAATATGGCATTATTCAAACAATGGGATCTCACAACTTCGTTAATTGACTCCTCATGGGGAGCATTCTTATTCGCCGCTACCAGGTACCTCCTTATAAAGCTCGATCCCTACACTAAGCTATTGTACATATAACTTTTATATTTAAAACTCTGTAAAACATTGAGTTTTGTAATAAATCAAAGATTATCAAGTTTATTACATAATTTTGTGAAATCTATAACCTCGGTGGACATAAGGAAAACTTCTTCCAATAGTAACTTAGCCAATGAATAAGAATTATTATAAGTATCACCTGAAAGTCCATCTCTCTTCGAAGTTCCCAATATTATACAATTGCTCATGGCATACACGTCTGCATTGAATCTGTATATGTCTGAAAAGTATTTACGAAATTTCAAAGTAATCTCCGAGTTTTTAATTTCCAAATACTTATGCATCATATCCGCTAAGTACATGGTATACAGGAACGAAGTAAAAGTTATCCCTTTGTCATATAGAATGGAAGAGTTATCTCCACTCTCTTGATAAGTAGATATGTATCTCCTAAGGAATGGAATGTATGTATCTGTATAAACTTTATTTTCGTATAACACACTCTTGAATAATATATCGCGTTGTCTGTATAAGTTTACTACACTCTCCTTCTCATTATGCTGACTGAGCATGACTAGCTCGAAACAAACTTTAAGCAATATTTCGTACACTTTCCTCTTAACATCTGGAGATGAGCTATAGTAAGTATACTCTGTTATATTTTTCATTCTGAAAGTTGTACGTACAAACTGCATGAGCGGCTTCTTTTCTTTCACCACAAAGAAAATTCGGGTGATAGGATAATCTATCTGCACTGCTATTTTCTTCATAGAGGTATTCGTATTTGTTACAGCAAGTCCCCAATCAATCAATGACATACGTAGAAATCCTAATTTATCATCTTTACCATTTGATGTATCATCATTATCATTGGTTGTTTCATCATTATCATTTTTTACCAATATGTTCCTAGCGTGGATGTCATTATGAAGCACACCCTTCCTGTTCATAGGTACTATTCCTCTTCGGATTAAATGAGAGGCTCCATGGATGAACGATACATATGAATTAACAGGATCTAATTTTCCATCCCGTATCCAATGCAACAGTGACACACCACCGTAAGGCATATCTATGAAAGACAGAGTAGGCAACACATCCACGTCATTTACATTTTCCTCACTAATGTCCTTTAGCTTGCACTTCTTATCGAAGTCAACCAAATCACTACTACTAAGTTTCGAGGGAATGCAAGGTTTAGATACATTCAAACCATATAACGCACTTGAATCAGGTATCGTCATAAGGATTCGATGCAACTTTACCATCATATCATATTCCGATTTTATTTCTGTTTTATCTCCTAGTTTACTCACCAATGAATCACTAGACTTAGACATTGATTCGTCACTGTTATCACAAGTTAAACTTGGTCTAAATACACATCCGAAACTACCTGCAGCGATAACGTTGCCTCCTTTATGTTTTCTCCGCTTTTTAGTGGAACAGTGTATCTTTCGAGAAGAATAGCTCTTTCTACTCTTCAAAGTAGCTGTCATTTTATCCAATCATAATATATAACTATAATATAATTGTTCTCATTTTCCACAATGACAAATATGTTTTGCGTTTTCTCTGATGCTCACCGACAAGAGTATAGCTCTATTATGGCGAGCTATTTTGCCCCGTGGTCTAGGATGGAAAGTACAGCAACATTATCGTCTTCTCAAAATAACAATAATGGAAATAAACAAAGCATTTCCAAAAAAGAAAGGTACTCTTTAGCAGTGAAACGTACGAATAGGTCTCTTAGGAGAGTAAATGGAAATTGTAATGGTACTATGAATATGTTATGAGTTAATCATCTCACAATTACTGTGAAGTCATAAAAAAGAGGATATAGATATGATAACAGACTGAAAGAAAGAGAGTTATCTTTATTTTTATTTATTTCATTATATTTTAAATTGAATTTTCTTATTTATGTGGTTCCTCTTCACGGTTTCTTCATCACTCATCGGAGTCTGATAAAACTTCCACTATTTCTAAGTCAGACTGTATAATGTTTATGTTTCCTTGAGAGTTATCATCGTCACGATGCCTGCTTATCATATTGAGAAATAACGAGTTTACGTTCACTCCCTTTGATTCCATTTCTAATATTTCTGCTACCTCCCTAGCTTCTAAGTTAGAGTAACAAGGATTTATACTGCTTAGCAAATTTTCACATTCTTCGCTCATGTTCTCTTCCGAAATATCCGGAGGAGTTGTATCATGCAATATTCCTTCCTTGTGTTTTTTTATCAAGTTCCTCATTAGCATCTTCGGGTACGAACCTTTTATCCTGCCTTCCACGATTGCCGCTATCTGGTCAGCTACAAAATTTCCAGCTTGAGGATTTACGTCATTAAGGAGAGAAGACCAATCACTTTCTAATTTGATAATATCTCTGCTCCTCATGAGTTCCATATTCTTATAAAATTATTATTATGATATACATTATACTAGATAGTGAATATCATACCAAAAGTATTCAATTTTAAGTGCCATTTCGAGCATACTTACTCTCTAAGAGTAGGGTTAATGCAAATATCCATTGTGGGAAATATGTCTCCGGACATGCAGGTATCATCAGGAGATACTGAGACGCAACTACGGAAACCCCTGTCTTCAC
>MDTG01305266.1_pt1 | contig 15746 bp, 15 predicted proteins | sample 811421 | NCBI WGS metagenome assembly MDTG01 (sample SAMN05326645, study PRJNA326480) | marine metagenome | isolation source: seawater | place: Pacific Ocean: South East | collected 2011 | reverse complement strand
TAGAACCTAGAACCTAGAACCTAGAACCTAGAACCTAGAACCTAGAACCTAGAACCTAGAACCTAGAACCTAGAACCTAGAACTTAAAATTTGACACCGTAATGCAACACAATAGCGTTACCCTCGTAGCTCGTAGCTCGTAACTAATAACAATTTAACATCAAGAGAGTATTAAAAATGCACGATTCATTAACGGACCTAAAGATTGGCATCATAGGTTTAGGCTACGTAGGCCTCCCATTAGCAGTTGAATTCGGTAAAAAATATCCAGTATTGGGGTTTGATATAAACCAAGGACGTGTTGATGCGCTGACGGCGGGGCATGATTCTACTCTTGAAGTAAGCGATGAAGAGCTGGCAGATGTAAAGCAATTAACCTTCTCTTGTAATAAGCAAGATTTAGCGGACTGTAATGTTTATATTGTTACAGTACCGACCCCGATTGATGACAGTAATGCACCGGATTTAACACCGCTTCGCAAAGCATCTGAGTTACTAGGTGAGTTTGTTAAAAAAGGCGATGTTGTTATTTATGAATCGACTGTCTACCCAGGTGCGACGGAAGAAGTGTGTTTACCAATTATTGAAAAAGTATCAGGTTTAGTGTTTAACCAAGACTTTTTCGCCGGTTATTCACCAGAGCGTATTAATCCAGGCGATAAAGTAAATACACTAACAAAAATAATGAAAATCACCTCGGGCTCTACTCCTGAAGTTGGTGAGTTTGTAAATAATTTATATGGCTCAATCATCACGGCGGGTACGCACTTAGCTGGCTCGTTAAAAGTAGCTGAAGCCGCTAAAGTTATTGAGAATACCCAGCGTGATTTGAATATCGCTATTATCAATGAATTTGCAAAAATATTTAACCGCTTAGGTATTGATACAGAAGAAGTGTTAGAAGCAGCAGGTACAAAGTGGAACTTCTTAAAGTTTAAACCGGGCTTAGTTGGTGGTCACTGTATTAGTGTTGACCCTTATTACCTAACTTATAAAGCACAAGAAGTGGGTTACCGTCCAGAGGTTATTTTGGCTGGTCGTCGTATTAACGATGGTATGGGTGAATATGTTGCAACGCAACTGGTTAAAAAACTATCAAGCCAAAAAATCCATATAGATGAAGCAAAAGTACTGGTATTAGGTTTTACCTTTAAAGGCGATTGCCCAGATGTACGTAATACAAAGATTATCGATATCGTTAATGAATTAAAAGATTTTAACATGAGTGTTGACGTTTATGACGATTGGGCAAATCCAGCTGAAGTTGAGCATGAATACGACTTGTCATTAATTAGCTCATTAAAAGAAAATCATTATGACGGCATCGTTTTGGCGGTTGACCACAGTGAGTTTAAAAACATGGGCGTTGAGGCTATCCGTATACTGGGTAAAGACAAGCACGTGCTATACGATGTAAAACATGTATTTGGCCCGAAAGACTCAGACATTAGACTATAAGAAAGGATTTTAAGATGAAAAATTTCGCCCTTATAGGTGCTTCTGGTTACATTGCTCCACGCCATTTAAAAGCAATAAAAGAAACGGGTCATAACTTACTTGTAGCAATGGATATTAATGATTCAGTAGGTATTATGGATAGCCATTTTCCTGACGCTGAGTTTTTTACAGAATTCGAAGATTTCACCGCCTTTGTTGAAGACTGTGCAATGAAAGGCCAAAATCTAGATTATATCGCTATTTGTAGCCCTAACTACTTGCATGCTCCGCACATGAAATATGCACTTAAAAATGGTATTGACGTAATTTGCGAAAAACCATTGGTACTGCACTCTGAAGATATGGATATTCTAAAAGAGTATGAAGAAAAATACGGCGCAAATGTAAACTCGATTCTGCAACTAAGGCTACACCCTTCAATTATTGCTTTAAAAGAAAAAGTGGCCGCAGCACCGGCAGATAAAGTATTCGATGTTGATTTAACTTACATGACATCGCGCGGTAAATGGTACATGAAATCGTGGAAAGGCTTCGACCATAAATCAGGTGGTGTAGCGACGAATATTGGTGTACACTTTTACGACATGCTGCACTTTATTTTTGGTGATCTTAAGCATAATGAAGTTCACTTTAGAAATGAAAAAACCTCTAGCGGCTACCTAGAATATGAGCGCGCACGTGTTAAGTGGTTCTTATCAATAGATTCGAATAACCTACCTGACAATGCAGTTAAAGGTGAGAAACTAACCTACCGCAGTATTACCATTAATGATGGTAATAATACTGAGGAGCTTGAGTTCTCTGGTGGCTTCACTGATTTACATACACAGAGTTATCAAAATATCTTAGCGGGTAACGGCTTTGGTATTGATGAGAATCGTGTCGCCATTGAAACGGTAGAAAAAATCCGTGAAATGCCAGTTGTAGAGGCAGTCAGCAAAGCGCATCCACTTCTTTCAAAGGTATTATAACTATGAATTACCATGTGCATGAAAGCGCTATTGTTGATGCTGGCGCACAAATAGGCTCTGACACACGAGTTTGGCATTTTGTGCACGTGTGTAGTGGTGCTCAAATTGGTGAGGGTTGTTCACTAGGTCAAAATGTATTCGTTGGTAACAAGGTTACAATTGGTAATAACGTAAAAGTGCAAAATAATGTGTCTGTGTACGATAACGTACACATTGAAGATGACGTATTTTGTGGACCTAGCATGGTGTTTACTAACGTGTATAACCCACGTTCATTTATTGAGCGCAAAACAGAATATCGTGATACCTTAGTAAAAAAAGGCGCCACCTTGGGTGCTAATTGCACCATTGTGTGTGGTGTCACCATTGGTGAGTATTCGTTAGTGGGTGCGGGCGCTGTTATCAATAAAAATGTCAAACCGTTCGCGTTAATGGTAGGTGTACCGGCCAAACAAATTGGTTGGATAAGCAAATATGGTGAGCAGCTAGACTTACCATTAACTGGTAATACAAGTGCCACGTGCGAGCATACTGGTGAGGAATATGTTTTAGAGGGAGATGTGTTGTTTATAAAATAACACGTACTTTTATTTAAGCATTGCCAGTAATTATTGTGGGGCATAAGTCCCGTAAGCCATCAAGTCTGTAAGGTTTGGTGGCTGCAATTTTCTAAGCCTATACAAACCAAGCATGTAACCTAATTTGAAGAATTTAAAATGACCATACAATTTATAGATTTAGCAGCGCAATACCAGCACTTAACAGACAAAATCGATGCTCGAATTCATGCAGTATTAGACCATGGTAAATATATCATGGGCCCAGAAGTGCAAGAACTTGAAGAGAAGCTATCGGAGTATGTTGGTGTAAAACATACGATAAGTTGTGCCAATGGCACAGACGCATTAACTCTTGCTTTGATGGTGTTAGGTGTTAAAGAAGGGGATGCTGTTTTTTGCCCCTCATTTACATTTTTTGCAACAGCAGAGACGATTGCGTTTGAAGGTGCAACACCAGTATTTGTTGATTCGAATGAAGATACGTTTAACATCTGCCCAGTAGACTTAGAAAAGCGTATTGAAGCTGTAATTGCAGAGGGTAAATTAAAGCCAAAAGCAATTATTGCAGTTGATTTGTTTGGCTTGCCGGCTGACTACCCTGCACTTAAAAAGATTGCTGATAAGTATGATTTAAAAATAATTGAAGATGCGGCGCAAGGCTTTGGTGGTGAAATTGAAGGTCAAAGAGCAGGGGCATTTGGCGATATTGCAACGACGAGCTTCTTTCCTGCAAAACCATTAGGTTGTTACGGTGACGGTGGTGCATTGTTCACGAATAATGACGAATATGCAGAGTTATTAAAGTCATATCGTGTACATGGTAAGGGCAAAGATAAGTATGACAATGTTCGTATTGGTATGAATTCACGCCTTGATACGATTCAAGCGGCGGTTTTACTTGAAAAGCTAGCTGTGTTTCCCCAGGAGCTGCTCAATCGCAATAAAGCTGCAGAAAAGTACACTGCAGAATTAAAAGGTATATATAAAACACCGATTGTCCCGAATGGTTATGTTAGCTCATGGGCTCAGTATACGCTAGTAGCGGAAGACCGAGATGCAGAGATGGCTAAATACAAAGCCGAAGGCGTTCCAACTATGGTCTACTACGGCACGTGTATGCATCAACAAACGGCGTTTAAAGCGCTAGGTTATCAGCAAGGCGATTTCCCGGTAGCAGAGAAATTAGCTAAATCAGTATTTAGCTTGCCTATGCATGGTTACCTTTAATTAAAAAGTTGGATTAGCGAAGCAAATCTTATCCAAACACTTAGGTGCTACGAACCAAAGCTAGGAGGCAGATTATCAGCCAACAATCTAAAAAAGTCTTGGCTTTGTCAATCGGACAATTGCTTAATACGATAATTTCAATTGTTATTATGATGGTATCTGCAAGGCTCCTTTCTATGCAGGAATTAGCCACGTATCGCCAATCTCTACTAGTATTCCAAGTCGCAACCCCTTTTATAGGTTTAGGTATGGGTTCTGCCCTCCTTTACTTCTTACCAGTAGGAGTTGAAAGGCGCAAATCAATATTAATTGAATCATTGCTAATATGTACTTGTTCTGGAGGAATAATTGGGCTGGCTTTATATTTAGGTGGCGGGACCTTAATAGCAAATACCTTTCAAAATACTGAACTAAGTAATGTTTTATTTCTAATAGCTTTTTTAATGCTATTTGCAGCACCAAATATTGTAATAAACTCCTTTTTAGTTGTTTTAAATAAAGTTAACACCTTATCAGTTTATCAAGTGGTTACTAACTTACTTGTGGGGGGGGGAGTGATAGCTGCTTGTGTTTACATCCAAGATCCATTTTGGATGGTCGCGGCGCGAGTTGCATTATTGATATTAGGGGCTTTTATAGCATTAAAAATAATGTTTTCTTGTGTAACTACTCTTCCCTGCAATCCTTCAATTAAAAGTAGCACTGATTTGATTAGTTATGGCCTACCATTATCTATGTCAATGTGTGTTGGTATGTTAACTTTACAATTAGACAAGATAATTGTATCAGCAAAAACATCCCCAGAGATATTTGCAATTTATTCCAATGGAGCAATGGAAATACCGCTTATAGGAATTATCACTTCTAGTATTTGTTTAGTCATGATTGTACCTTTTAGGAAGGCTTTTAGTGACAATGAACTTAGTTCTTGTATAGAGATCTACCATAAGGTATCTGAAAAAATCTCTTTTATATTATTGCCAGTAATGGCGTATTTTGCGCTAGTCGCAACGCCATTTATTATTGTGATGTATTCAGAAAAGTATATTGAAAGTGTACTTCCTTTTTTACTTTATTTATTAATAATTCCTTCAAGAACACTATTACAAGGCGCAATGGCGGCGGTAGGCAAAGGCAAAATATTACTAAGAAACTCAGTCATTTCATTAGTGCTAAATGGTTGTTTGACTTTTGTTCTTGTTAATCAATTTGGATATTTTGGCGCGATTATAGCAACAATTATCGTGCTTTATTGTTGGGACGTCATGATCTCACTCAAAGAGCTCAGCAGCTCGCTAGAGTGTAAAATGGTGGAGCTTTATCCTAAGACAGTCTTCATAAAACTTTTTCTATGTTCTGCGTTAAGCTCTGCACCGACCTATGTCCTTTTGCTTTTAATGAATAAAGAAAACGCTTTCCTTCAATTAGTTGTGGCGGCTTTGATTTATTTCCCTTTATATTTGTTATTGGGTATAAAATTAAAGTTATTCTCTGAGAAAATGCTGAGCTTCATTAGTCAGAACTATAATAAAATAAAACTCAAGTTACGTCCCATACTTGGGTCTACTAAATGGTAATGGATATGCAATTAAGAATAGATCAAAAAAGCAGCTTTCCTTGGTTTGTAAATGATAGCATCAAAGTGAGGGGGTATTTTTTTGACGATGAGGGTGACTTTTATCAATCAGAGAGATTGTTAGACAAATTTCCTGTTGGATTGACGCTTAGTGAGTTAACCTCGTTAGTCTCCTCCTTAAATGGCTGCTTCTCTGTCTATTATGAATCTCCAGAATTCATATTTGCTTCGGTAGATCGCCTGAGAAGCTTTCCTATCTTTTATACTGCTGAGAGTGACAGTGTTATCTTGTCAGATAATATACTGGATCTTAGTCAGTATAATGAGATCGATGAATGCTCTAAAGAGGAGTTTTTGCGTGTTGGCTTTACGATTGGTAATGCAACCCTCTTTAAAGATGTAAAACAACTTAATGCGGGTCAATTTTTATATTTTGAAAAGCCCTCAAAGCAGCTCTCTATTGAAACTTACTATCAGCATATCCATAAAGGTGATTGCAAAAAAGACCGCTCTATTCTACTAAATGAACTAGATTCAGTAGTGACGAATTGGACTAAACGGTTAATAGCCTCAGCTGATGGTCGCACAATATTCGCTGGATTAAGTGGTGGGTATGATTCAAGGTCAATAGTTTGTGCACTAAAAAGAGAAGGGTATGAGAATGTTGTGTGCTTTAGCTATGGCAACGAGAATTCTTATGAGCATGAGGTAGCAAAGCAGGTTGCAGACAAACTTGGTTATCCGATTCATATTGTTAAATACAATGACAGAACATGGAAAGAGGCTATTGAGTCAGAAGAGTTCCAAATGTATTGTATGAGAGGGCTTGGCGATAGCTCTAATCCCTGTATTCAAGAGTTCCCTGCTATCTATCAATTACACAATTCAGGGGCCATACCAAAAAACAGTATCATTGTGCCTGGCTATGCTGCTGATTTATTAGGGGGAAGTTATGTACCAAAGGATGTCAATAGTCGAGAAGTACATAATGTGATTAAAAGGGGGGCAACAGACTTTATTTTCAATAATATTTTTGGTCATTATCAAGCCCCCCTTTCAGCCGAAGCAGAGAGGGCCATTCTCACAAGAATTGATGCAAGTCTCATAGAAAAAAGAAGTAAAGATATATACTCATATATATCTTCGTTTGAGTTATGGTTCACAGAGAATCATTGTGCGAAGTTTATAAATTATACAGCTAAAACTTATGAAACGTTTGGTTATGAATGGCGCTTGCCTTTGTGGGATAATGAATTTATAGATTGGTGGTATACCATACCTGCTGAGTTGAGAGCTAATAGTACGCTATATCATGAATATCTGTTTAAATACTTATTTGGCCCTCTTTCTGTGGGTTTTAAAAAGCCAGAGCCAGTCACCCCTCCCTTAATAAAAAGGCTGATACCAAGGCAAACCAAATTATTGCTAATTAATGCTGCTAAAAGGTTGGGCTTAGATATAGGCTCTAAAAAGAAAGATGAAGGGAGCTTTCATATTGCGTCTCAATATATAATGAAATGCACAACTTCAAATTGGAAAAAAAACGATTTTCAGGGAATTAACGGGGTGGTAGGGGCTTATTGCCTAGATAAGTTAAATGCACTGAATAATGAACAAAAGTGATCGTAATATGCAAATCAGTAATACAAAAATAGAAAGTTCTAAATTTAAGCCCTGGCGATGGCCTTGGGTTCTATTACAAAGAATTAGCCGCCCTGTACACCCAGGGCTTAGATTTGTTAATTTTTTTTTTCAAAGGGTCTTTCGTATAAATAGTACAATACCTTGGCCTGTTCATTTTACATCGACTGTAAAAGGGAAAGTTAAAATAGGCAAAAATGTTAAAACCTCATTTGCAGTTAGTTCTTGTTGTTATATCCAGGGCATTAATGGTATCGAAATCGGTGACAATACAATTTTTGCTTCTGGGGTAAAACTCATATCTGCAAATCATGATTTTGAAAACCATGCAGAGTCAGTGCCTGCCCCCCCAATAATAATCGGAAGAAATGTTTGGCTAGGTGCTAATTCAGTAGTGCTGCCAGGAGTAGTTATAGGTGATAATTCAATTGTTGCAGCTGGAGCGGTTGTCACAAAGAATGTTGAAAGTAATAGTGTAGTGGCTGGCACTCCTGCAAAGCTAATTAAGCGCCTTAGAGAGAGCTAACAAACTCGAATAAAGATTTAAAGGTGAAATAAATGTTACGAAAGTTAAAAAAAATAAAGGTTGTTTCTAAGGTTTTTTGGTATTTAGACCCTAAAATTAGGTATATTCTTGGTAGCGTTTCTCCTAAACTTCTGCATAGATATCTCTACAGAATGGTTTTTAGACGTAAACTTAACTTGAATCCGCCTGAGTTGTTTACTGAAAAGCTGATCTGGTTAATGCAAAATTACAATAACCCGATTTTGGTTCGGTGCACTGATAAATATGAAGTCAGAGAGTTCGTTGAAGAGAAAGTAGGCAGTCATATACTGAATGAGCTTTATCATGTGTATGACCGTGTTGAAGATATTGATTTTGAAGTGCTGCCAGAGCAGTTTGTTTTAAAATGTACCCATGGGTGTGGGTGCAATATTATAGTCAGTGATAAGTCATCTTTTGATCAGAATCAAGCGATTGAGAATTTAACTAAGTGGATGAATACAGATTACTCAAAGTCAATGGGAGAGACTCACTACAGTAAAATTAAGCCAAGAATAATATGTGAAAGGTTTATTGGAACTGATGAGCATGATTTCGCCACAGATTATAAAATATGGTGTTTTAATGGAGAACCTAAATTTCTGATCGTTAATACCGACCGGGAGAAAGACTTGACTTTTACTTATAGAGACTTTAATTGGAATGTTTTAGATTTTGCATCTGATCATTACCCCCAAGAATTAGAGCAAGAAAAGCCTTCCTGTTTGGAGGAAATGGTTTCGTATGCAAGATCTTTATCTCAAGGAATACCATATGTGAGAGTTGATTTTTATGATTTTAATGGTCGTGTTGTTTTTGGCGAGTTAACTTTTACCCCTGCAGGGGGAGTTCCCCCCTATGTAAGCTTTGAGGGTGATAAAGCAATTGGTAAATTATTAGAATTGAAAGAACTTTAACTGTAGGCTGAAAGCAATTGACTATGAAAAAAATTTTATTACTTACCAACTCTTTTCCTCCAATTAACTCCCCTGCTACTAATAGGTATGTTTCTTTTGCTAAGTATTTAACAGAGTTTGGTTATGATGTTATAGTCATTACACCTAAATGGACTGAAAACAGTCGTAATTATCTTGAGCAAAAAACGGGGTTTATAACTAATTCAAATTTTACTGCGGATACGTTTCAAAATGAGTATCGAGTAGTGAAAGTTGAATTCAACGGAAGAGATTCATTAGGTGAAGCTTTTTTTGAAAAGCTGATTGCTAAGTGCACATTAAATTCGGGCTCTTATATTCTTGGAGATCTTAAAAAGAAAATGCTTAATAAGGTATTTTCAATTTGTGAAGCTGAAAATATAGATTTGATTATATCAGGAGGGTTACCGGAGTATTTGTCTGAGATATCCAGTAAAGCCTCTAAGAAGTATGATGTACCGTGGATTGCAGATTATAGAGATGTGATAGGGCAAGTATCAATTCAGGCAACTAATCAAATGGATTATTTTCGTCAGTTTTTAACTCGAGCACTGTATATTAGACGAGATAATCAGTATACAAAGAGTGCAATTGTAAAAACGGCTGCCGCACAAAAAATAGTCGATATTTTATGTGAACGAGGCAACTCATCGGTCCATTTAGTTATGAATGGATTTAATCCGAATGATTTTGTATTTGAATCTATCAAACAACAGGGTGATAAGTTCACAATCATACATGGGGGAACCATATACCCATTTCAAGCTCCTGAAGTTTTTTTAGAAGGTCTAAAGTTATTTCTAGAGTCTTCCCCTGAGTTAGCTTCTAAGCTGTCTGTTAAATTCTTTGGGCAAAGCTCTGATTTCATAAAGCCAATGATTAAAAGTTATCCTTTTCCTGAAATATTTAAATTTTCTGGTTATGTAGAGAGAAAGACTTTATTAGAAGAAATTAAAAGTAGCGATTTAATTCTATTTCTATCAGTCCAAGAGAAAGGAATTACAACAAGTAAAATTTACGAGTGCTTGGCTTCCCAGGTGCGAATTTTATCTGTGCCAGGCGATAAAGACATTACGAGTGAAATGATACTGAAAGCGAATGCAGGGGGGGATGCTTCGACCCCTGAAGCAGTTAAAAATGAACTTGAAACGTTATTTCATGAATGGGAATGCGAAGGTAAATTGAAATCGAACGTGAACTTGGATTACATAAATCAATACTCCAGAAAAGAGCAGGCGAAAAAGCTAGCAGAAATAATAGACGCTTTGTAGGAGAAACCATTTTGACTGTAGGAAAAAATGAAAAAAAGTTAAATATACTCGTTGTATATGCGGGAAAATTCGGCTTTCATGTTGTATCGTATTTCTTGAGTAAGTATGCTTCCAAGAAGCATAATGTTACATATTTAGGCTTAACTTTAGATCAGACTGGTGAGTCTTTATCATACCCAGGTGTAAATGTAAAAGAGCATACTTGTCAACCCGGTTTAAAGGGGCGTAAGGCTATGTTGAGTTTGCTTCGTGATGAAGTGAGCAATAGTGATTACGATGTCGTGTTTACTCAATACCTTGCGGGTATCTCTTGGTTAAAGCATCAACTGCCAAATCAAAAAATTATAGTAGACATCAGATCTGGATATTTACTTGCTAGCCCTTTAAAGCGTTATTTATTAAATACTTTGCTATGTAAAGAATCGAAATATTTGACCCCTAATGTGACGATAAACTCTAAAATACTAGGTCATTTCTTAGGGTTTAAAGATACAGAATTAACTGAGTTGCCTTTAGGCGCAGAGCCTGTGGATACTCACGATAGAAGCTTTGAAAAACTTAAGTTAATCTATGTTGGAACTTTATCGAAACGAAATATACACCTTAGCATTGAAGGGCTAAACAAGCATATCTCTGAAACTCCAGAGCATGTTGTAGAAAGCTATGATATTATTGGTTCGGGAAGCCCTGACGATGAGCAGTTAATTAGAGATGCAATTGATAAATATGGGTTGCAATCTATTATTACAATGCATGGCTACGTACCAAGAGAAAAAACAGGTGCCCTTTTAGAAAAGGCAAATGTTGGTGTTTCGTTTGTTCCCATAACGCCATATTATGACTTGCAACCAGTTACGAAAACATTTGAATTTTTATTGGCAGGGCTTCCTTTAATTGCAACAGCGACAACCCAAAATCAACAGCTCATTAGTGAAGATAATGGTGTATTAATTCAAGACACGGGTTTAAGCTTTTGCGAAGGATTGAAGAAAGTTTCTGACTTGCGAAAAAGCTATAACTCTAAAAAAATTCAGGAGCAGTCTTTAAAGCATTCGTGGGAGAGGGTTATTACCGAACAGTATCTTCCTTACATAGAAAAAGTATCAAGTGTATAGCCTATCTAGAAAGGCTTGCATAGCAACAAATAAGTAAATATATGATAGTTTATTTTTCATTACTCACCTTTGTTTTTTTATGCTCTCTTACAATTAAGCGAAATCGCATCCTAAACAACACGATTTTCTTTTTGATTCTTGTTGCAATGGTATTGGTATCTGGTTTAAGAGATGTAAATGTCGGAAGTGACAGCCCCAATTATGTTTTAATTTTTAATAAAACAAATACTTTGAATGACATTTTTAATCAAACAATGGAGCCTGGCTATTTAGCTATTGCTTGGTTAGCAAAGCAATTTGGTGATAATTACATTTGGTTATTTTTTTTTTACAGGGCTTATTTCTGTCGCTGGTTTAATTGGCGGGGTAAAGAAGTATTCACTGTCGCCAAATTTGTCATTTTTCTTCATGATTACAACAGGGTATTACACATTTTTTTTCAATGGTGCTCGACAAGGTCTAGCGTTGGCGATTACTTTTTTTACAATAGGTGCTTTTTACGAAGGTAAGTTTAAAAGGTTATTGTTTATAGTGATATTAGCCAGTTTTTTTCATATAACAGCGCTTGTTTTGATACCGGCTTACTTTTTAGTAAGGCGGGGCTTTTCGTTTAAAATATTGGTTTATATTTTTGCTATTTCAGCGGTAAGCTCTTCATTTTTAAATGAATTATTCTCTTTAGCTGGTAATGTAGATGATCGTTTTTCAAAGTATGTTGGCTATAATAAAGCCTCAGGTATGCTAACTGCAATATACAATTTAGCGATAGCTTCGTATTTTGTGTTTATGTATCGTTTTATAAAAGTAAACACCCAAATCTACTCAGTTTTGTTGAACCTTTTTTTAGTTGGGGTAAGCATCTCCATTTTCGCCGTTATCAATGGTCTGGGGGCTTCAGGTATTGCAAGGTTGAGTATTTACTTTACGATATCATCAATATTAATTTGGCCTATTATTTTCCAAAATACAAATTCTGATAAAAATAAAGCTTTGCTGCTTTTCGCTGTATTGACCTTCTATTTGGCGTACTTTTATCTAACGACTATAAATTTTAGTGATTTAGTGCCCTATAAAGTGAACCCTATAATTGAAAGCTTCATTTAATCGAATGGTGGAAAATGAACCAAATTAAAGTAACTATTGGTATACCCTTCTATAATCCTGGAGAGTATTTTCGCGAAAGTATAAAAAGTATACTCCTTCAGACTTATGATAATTTTGAGTTAATACTTTTGGATGATGGTTCTTCAGATGAGTCGCTGACTATAGCGCAATCGTTTTCCGACCCAAGGGTTAAAATTTTCTCTGATGGTAAAAACTTAGGTTTACCAGCTCGCTTAAATCAAATAGTTCAGCTAGCTAGTGGTGAATACATAGCGAGAATGGATGCTGATGATTTAGTGGCTTTAAACCGTATTGAAAAACAAGTTGAATTTTTAAACTTAAACCATGATGTTGATCTTGTTTCTACAGGAATTTGCTCTATAACTAATGCTTGTAATGTAATGTCTGTAAGATTACCAAGCAGAGTTAAGAACTTAAATTTGACATTAAATGATGGAATAAAAGGTACTACGGAGATAGCTCATGCAACCATCATGGCAAGGCGGGAATGGTGCCTGAGGAATTCATATGACGGAAATGCTAAATTAATGGAAGATTATCAGCTATGGATTGATGCTTTAGTTAAAGGTGACTTGAAAGCCGGATATATTCGAGAGCCTCTTTATTTTTACAGGGAAGAAAGCTCTATACAATTTGATAAGGTTATCTCAGCCTATAAAAATCAGAGGAAAGTGATTATAGAAAAGTATAAAAATAAAGTTTCTTTTAAAGTTAAGTTAACCTTTTTTATATCAATAGAATTAAAAATATTTATAACTCACATATTGCATAAGTTAGGTCTAATGAATAAACTAATTTCTGTAAGGAACAGAGGAACTCCGCAAAGGGCCGATTTTCATCAAGTTGTAAATAGGGAAATTGGTAAAATAAAAAGCTTTGAAGGACAGTTATGAGAAATAAAGTCGCTTTTATCACTGCCTCTCCCATGACTGTGAAGGCTTTTCTAATACCATTTATCACAGAGCTCGCAAAGAACCATGAGATACACGTTATTTCAAGTTGGCAAGGAAATGAAAGCTTTTTGCCAGAAGGTGTGAAAATGGTAAATTTTCCAATCAAAAGAGAGCCTTCTATTTTTGATGATCTTTTATCACTGGTTCAGTTAATACGAATATTGAAAGCTGAGAAATATGACATAGTTCATAGTTTTACCCCTAAAGCTGGCTTTATTGGTCAAATCGCTTCGTTCTTGTCTGGTGTTAAACTGAGGTTTCATACATTCACTGGTCAAGTGTGGGCTACTCAAACCGGTTTGACGCGATTTTTTTTGAAATCATTAGATAAGATAACTGCTTTTTTAGCTTCTTCAGTGCTTGTGGATAGCCCTTCTCAAGAGAGTTTTTTAATAGAAAATAAAGTTGTATTGCCTTGTAAAAGTCAAGTTTTAGGTCAAGGGTCAATTTCAGGAGTGAACCTCTCCAAATTCCAATACTCTCAGGAGAAAAGCGACAAAATACGAAGTAAATTGCAGCTCTCAGGTAATGAATTTGTTTTTTTATATGCTGGACGTTTAAAAATAGATAAAGGAGTTCCTGAACTCTTAACCGCTTTTAAGAATGTTGCAAAAAAAATTCCAGCTGTACTCGTTATAGTAGGTGCAGATGAAGATGGTCTCTTACCAGAAGTGTATAAAACTGAAGGCGCTATTTTTTGCGGTTTTAGTGATGATATATCTGCTTACTTTTCTGCTGCGGACTTACTTTGTTTACCAAGCCATAGAGAAGGATTTGGAAATGTTGTTATTGAAGCTGCTGCGTGTGGACTTCCAACATTAGCTTCTCGTATTTATGGGTTATCAGACGCTATTGTTGATAATGAGACTGGTATTTTACATCAAGTCAAAGATGCAAAAGATATCGAATTTAAAATGTTAAGCTTATGCCAAAATAAACCTCAACTTGAAATGATGAGTGAACGTGCACTACAGCGTGTCTATAGTGAATTTTCTGAGCATGTAATAGTAGAGGAGTTTATTAAGTTCTACGAGCTGCAAGAAAGGAAACTGCCTAAATGATCAAGCGATTATTCGATTTTTTAGTGGCTTTGTTTGCCTTGGTAGTCTTTTTGCCTGTTTTACTAATATTGATACTCATGGTGAGGTATAAACTAGGTTCTCCTATTTTATTTACCCAAGACCGCCCTGGTTTACATGGTAAAATTTTTAAAATGATGAAGTTTAGAACCATGCTTGACGGTAAAGATAAGCAAGGTAATTTACTACCAGATGACGAACGCATGACTCTATTTGGTACTTTTTTACGCTCGACCAGTTTAGATGAACTGCCAGGCTTATTTAATGTATTAAAAGGCGATATGAGCTTAGTAGGGCCAAGACCTTTATTAGTTCAGTACTTGCCTCTTTATAATGCCGAGCAAGCTCGTCGCCATAATGTACGCCCCGGTATTACAGGTTGGGCACAAGTGAATGGCCGTAATGCAATTAGCTGGGAGCAAAAGTTTAAGTTGGATGTTTGGTACGTAGATAACCAAAGCTTATTACTGGATTTTAAAATACTATTACTTACCGTAAAAAAAGTATTTGTCCGTGAAGGTATAAGCGCAGATGGGCATGTAACTATTGAGCCATTTAAAGGCTCTAATAATGACTAAACAGTTAGCGATAGTGGGTGCTAGCGGCCATGGTAAGGTTATTGCCGATATTGCCGAGCAATTGGGCTTTACCGTTAAGTTTTATGATGACGCTTACCCAAATAAAACCCACATTGAGCATTGGCCAATACAGGGTACCTGCGCTGATTTAATTACCTTACATACTACGGCAATCGATGTTGTAGTTGCTATTGGCAATAACGAAATTCGCCAGCAAAAAATACAGTTGTTACAACAAAATAATTTTAACCTCATAACGTTAATTCACCCCACTGCAGTGATAAGTAAATATGCAGTAATAGCGCAGGGCACGGTAGTTTTTGCAAGTGCTATTATTAATGCATTTGCTAAAGTTGGGGAGGGTTGTATTGTCAACACCTCAGCAGTTGTTGAGCACGACTGTATTATTGGTGACTTTACTCATATTTGCCCTAATACAGCATTGGCGGGGGGCGTTATTGTTGGCAGTAAAAGCTGGGTTGGTATTGGTAGCCAAATAAAACAATTAATAGTAATTGGCGACAACTGTATGATTGGTGCCGGTAGTACTGTAGTAAAAAACTTACCTAACAATGTAACTGCATTTGGCTCTCCTGCAGTACCGCGTTAGATTAGACCTCATTTCTATATGGAATTAATAGGAACATCATGTTAAATACCCCATTTTCTCCTTGGCCTAGTTTTACCCAACAAGAGGCTGATGCTGTAAGCCG